>Ga0308159_1000217_pt1 | contig 175630 bp, 167 predicted proteins | sample PhyCR1_FD_201040 | JGI IMG/M metagenome (GOLD analysis project Ga0308159, IMG submission 201040) | Phyllosphere microbial communities from UC Gill Tract Community Farm, Albany, California, United States - DLSLC.R1 | ecosystem: Host-associated > Plants > Phyllosphere > Unclassified | place...
CGATGCCCTACGTGCCGTATCGGATCAATGGCGAAGATGGCCGTGTGGTGCGGGGGCTGACCGACACCGAGGGCCTGACCCAGAAGGTCTACAGCATGCGGCCGGTGAAATTCACCCTGCACGAAGACTACGACGACGAACCCGAGGCGCTGGAAGAGGAAGAAGAGGAAGAAGAACTCACCGACGGCATCACCCTGCGTCTGGGCCTGTTCTTCGACGGCACCGGCAACAACCAGGCAAATGCGGCGGCCACCGAGCAATGCCGTGAAGTGGATCTGGTCTGGTTCAACATGGATGAGCTGACCAAGCTTCAGGAAGTGTGCAGCCAGTACGGGTTTGGGGATTTTGACGGGACGGCGTTCAACAGCGCGCCGGATAACAGTTATGGGAATGCGCCGAGTAATGTGGTGCATCTGTTTCGGCTGTATCCGGACAACGCGACCACCCCGATAACGGCGAATGCAGATACCGGTTACATCAAGGCCTACCTCGAAGGCATCGGTACTCGCAGTGGCGGTGAAGATGACACTGTCTATGGCCAGGGTTTGGGGCAGGGTGAGACTGGGGTAGTGGCGCGGGTCAGGCAGGCGCCAGAGTTGGTTCTGAAGCAGCTGCGGGAATTTTCTGAAAACAATGCTAGCAGTGCAATTCGGCAAATCGAAGTGGATATTTTCGGCTTCAGTCGCGGTGCAGCCGCCGCCCGGCACTGCGCCAATGAATTCCTCAAGCCTAGCTGTGGTGTGTTCGGCGACGTCCTCAAGGCAGGCAATTATGGCCTGCAGAAACGCTTCAATCCCGCCAAGGACCTGTGCCTCAACTTCATCGGCCTGTTCGATACGGTCGCGGCGATTTCGACCCTTGAACGCGGGGATTTCAGTGTTGGCGACGACACCAACTACGGGGTGAACCTGTACCTGCCACCCGGCTGCGCCCGTCAGGTCATCCAGTTGCAGGCCCTGGACGAGTACCGCGCCAACTTCTCCCTCAACAGCGTGGGCAACAGCCACAAGCAGATCGGCTTGCCCGGCGTGCATTCGGACATCGGCGGCGGCTATCGGGCCCGCGCCCGCGAAAACATCTGGCTGACCGTGCCGCGTCGGGCCACGGTAGAGGATGGGCAGAGGATTGAATCCCATCGGGTGTGGGGGCTGGTCGACCGAGACGCCAACGTGTGGCGCGCCACCGGGATGGCCCGCGATGGCTCCATCGAAATCAAGACCTGGCCAGCGGCCAAGGTTCACCGTGGCAAGTCCGAGAACGCAGGCGTCGATTACTGGATTACCGCAGTGCTCGACCGCCCGATACACGGCGAACTGTCACTGATTCCCTTGCGGGTGATGCGCGAGTTGGGGGTGCGCCATGGCGTGCCGTTCGATGTCATCAGCGATACCGATAAACGCTTTCAACTTCCGGAAGAACTGAAGCCCATAGCGGAGACGATCCTGAAGCAGGTGATGGCAGGGACGGAGGTCAAGCTGGCGCCCGACCAAGAAGCATTATTGCGGGCCCGTTATATCCACCAGTCTGCACACTGGACGCCGAGCAAGACGTTGATGATCAACAAGCCTGTGTCACTCAACCGCCGCTACGTGTACCCGGACCAGCCACAAAAGGGGTATCCGCAATGAAGAGGCTGATCCTGTTCGTCGGCTTGTTGATTAGTCTGGGTGCTTGTGCCACTGGGCCCAGTCCAGTTGTTCCTCCAAAGCTGCCCTTCCCTGCTTGGTATATCAGTTTCGTCGCTCCCAAGCACATGGAAGTGTGGGTCGAGAGCGCAGACGTGCTTGATCAACGCGGCTTCGGATACTTCAACGTGCACGGCGGTGTCGCGGGCTATACAGGCAAAGTTGAAGGTTGGCCTGAGCGAGGTGGAGGGGGGAAACCTATCAACAATGTCGACCTGCCTGATCGGATCTACCTGCGCTGGCAGTCGTTGGTGGAGCCGCAGGCCTATACGATTGGTATCCAGATCCCGCAGTGGGTACGCGACGAGATGGTTAAACCTCATACCGTGTATTGCCGTTGGGATCGAAAGGTAGTGACCCTTTATCGGGAGACAATCAGCCTGGGCATGGCACCGGGCGGCATCGTCAAGGTGTGGGTGGGGACCGGCTGCCTGGAGCATTTGGAAGTCGGTCGCTTCCAGGCCAAGGTCCACCCGCTAGGCCCGTTTCAAAACCGCAAAGGCCTGTATTACCGCGACCCTACCCCCGAGGCGCAGGCCTGGATCGAAAAGAACGGGATTCCTTATGGCAGCTGGTAATTCAACCCTACGTGGCCGGGCCCGCGCGAAAGTGAAGACTGGGCGGAGATTCCAACCGCGCCCGCTTTCGGGGTGTATCAATTTTCAGCTGCCAGAAAAACTGCAACCGGTATCCGGCCCAGCCACAAAAGGGGTATCCGCAATGAAGCGGCTGATTCTGATCCTAGGATTACTGATCAGTTTGAGCGCGTGTGCCAATGGTCCCCGGCCACCGAAACTGCCATACCCTGCCTGGAGCGTAGGCTTGGCGGCTCCCAAGCACATGGAAGTCTGGGTCGAGAGCATCGATGTGCTTGATCAACGCGGCTTTGGATACTTTCGCGTGCATGGCGGTGTCGCTGGTTATACCGGCGAAGTTAAGGGCTGGCACAAGGGAGTTTCGGGAGGAAAGCCCATCAACAATGTGGATCTGCCTGAAAAGATCTACCTGAGATGGCAGTCGCTAGTAGAACCGCAGGCTTACACGATTGGCATACAGATTCCGCCGTGGGTGCGCGACGAGATGGTCAGGCCGGAGCGGGTATTCTGCCAAGGTTCGCGGAAATGGAAGGATGACTATCGAAAAATAATCACCTTGGGTATGGCGCCGGGCGGCATCGTCAAGGTGTGGGTAGGTGGTCCGTGCCTGGGCTTTAAAGAGGTCGGCCGCTTCCAGGCCAAGGTCCACCCGCTAGGCCCCTTTCAAAACCGCAAAGGCCTGTATTACCGCGACCCTACCCTAGAAGCGCAGGCCTGGATCGAAAAGAACGGGATTCCTTATGGCAGCTGGTAATTCAACGTTGGAGAAGAACGCCCGCGTCGAATTGCTGAACAGGCTAACGGTTGAGTCGGCATCGGCTGAGCAATCCGCGACAGTGTGTGTGGATCCCCTGTCGCGAATGCAGCAGCTCAGCGGGTGCGCGACGCGTAGACCGCCGAACCCGCCGCAGGTGAAAGCCTGCGATAAACCAGCGCCGACACGGCACAGAGGCCGCCTGCCAACCCCATGACCAGCGCCACATCGGCTGCGGCAATCGTCGGATGCCCGCGCGCAGACATGATCAGGCTGAGCAAGGCCGCCGCAATGCCGACGGACAGGCTCATGGTCAGTTGAATGCTCATTGCCGACAGGCTGCTGGCATCGCTGGATTGCTGCGACGGCACGTCGGCATAGGTCAGTGCGCCGAGGGTGCTGAATTGCAGCGAGCGGATGATGCCGCTGATGAACAGCACCACGACCACCACCCAGCATGGCGTGGACAGCTCGAACAGGCCGGTGGCCGTCAGCGTCAGCCCGGTCAGCAAGGCATTGCCGATCAGCGTGCGTCGGAAACCGAACCGGCTGACGATGCGTACCGCCAACAGCTTCATCAGAAACGCCCCGGCGCCGCCGACGAAGCTCAACAGACCGGCCTGTAAAGGGTTGAGGCCGAAACACAGCTGAAACAGCAGCACCAGCAGGAACGGCTGGGAAGCGCTGCCGATGCGCATCAGGTTGCCGCCCCAGAACGAGATGGCAAAGGTGGGGATGCGCAGCAGCGACAGGTCGATCAACGGATGCGCCACGCGCCGGGCGTGCCAGGCATACAACACCGCGCCCGTGATGCCCAGGGCAATCAGCGACAAGGCCCATGAGCGAGGAAGAAAACCGTGGCCCAGGGCTTCGAAGCCGAATACCAGTCCGGCCAGCCCGACACCACTGAGCAACAGGCCGGGGACATCCAGCGGGTGCCCGCGCTTGCCCGGATAATCCGGAATGTGCCGGATCACCAGCGCCACACCGAGGATGCCAATCGGTACGTTGATCAGGAAAATCCACTGCCACGACAGCAGCGTTACCAGCAGGCCACCCAACGGCGGCCCGAGAATCGGCCCGATCAGCGCCGGGATGGTCAGGTAGGACATGGCCCGCAAAAGGTTTTCCCGTGCCGACCAGCGCAGCAGAATGACCTGCCCCACCGGCACCATCATCGCCCCGGCGGCGCCTTGTGCCATCCGCGCCAATGACAGCTGCAGCAACGAGCCTGAGCAGGCGCAGGCAATCGAGGCCGCGGTGAACAGCACGATGGCGCTGACGAATACGCGTCTTGGCCCGAAGCGGTCCGCCGCCCAGCCGCTGACCGGCACGAACAGCGCGGCCGCCAGCAGGTACAACGACACCACCAGGTTCATGCGCACACTCAGCTCGTCGAACTCGCGGGCCATTTGCGGCAGTGCGGTGAGCACGGCGGTGGCGTCGATCAGCTCCATGAACAGCGCACAGCCGATGATCATCGGGATGCGACGCAGAGGATTGGCGGTCGATGGTTTCGGGGTTATCTGGCTGCTGTGGCCCAGGTCAACGTTCGTTCGGGTCCCGACCTCTTGTTTGATACCCATAAATGTTTTCGGGTCTGCTTGATGGGATGCAAATATGTCTGACGACCAAGGATCTGTGGCAGGGAGCTTGCGCGCAATGAGGGCGATGAGTACGGCAAGTACTCATCGCCCCGGCTAAAAGCATTCGCGAGCAAGCTCCCTCCCACAGGCATCAATGTGCCGCCCGAACGTAGGCAAGGCTCCAGTCTCAGGAGGGCCGTCCCGCCTCAGAACAGGCCGGAAGTTGGCGGTGGCGTGCCCTTCAGTTGCCAGGCCCCCACCACAGCCGCTTTCCAGTGCCGTGGGTTATGGTTGGAGACGGTGCGCGCGTTGCGCCAGTGACGATCCAGGTTATGAGCGCGGCCGGTGGTGGAAGCACCGCCGACATCGAACACCAGTTCGGCCGCTTTGAGCGCCGACTCTGCCGCGATGTACTGCGCCTGCGCGACATCCGCCGCAGCATGATCCACTGCTACCGAATCCAGCGCCGAAGCCCACGCCCGATCGATCGACTCGGCCGCCCGCAGCACCACCGCCTCGGCGGTGAAGGCCCGGGCCGAGACGTCGCCCACGCTCAGTTCCACATAGGGATCATCGACCGAACGCTTCGCTGTACTGTGCTTGATCGGCCGCGCATGCTCGTTGGCGAAGGTCACTGCGTCATTCAACGCATTGCGCGCGATCCCTGCGTTGACCGAGGCGAGGAACAATTGCAGGAACGGCGTGACGATGGTGCGCTTGCCCTCCTCGACCGTGCGCGTACGAATCTCGTCGGCCTTGACCAGCACGTCATGCAGATGCGTGGTGCCGCTGGCGGTGAGGCGCTGGCCCATGGCATCGAAGTCGTCCAGCAACTCCAGCCCCTCGCGATCCCGAGGCAGGATGAACGACACCGGCTGCTCGTTTTCGTCCAGCGCAACGGCGCTGACCCAATCGGCGTACAGCGAGCCGGTGCTGTAGTACTTGCTGCCGGTCGCCCGGTAATGGTCGCCATCACGCACAATGCGCGCGCTGATCGAGCCGTTGGCGCCACCGACCTCCCAACCGGCGTTACCCACCACCGCGCCTTGCAGATAGCGCGCGAACCAGCGTTCGCGCTCGGCTTCGGCGCCCTCGGCCTTCGAGGCCAGCAGGCCTTCGACAAACCCGAAACCTGGGCGCAGCGCTTGCGCCACGTTGGAATCGGCCGAAGCGATGCGCACCAGCAGCGCGATCACGTCCTTGACCGAACCACCGGCGCCGCCAAATCGCGTGGGAATGCGGGCTGTGAACAACCCTGCGCTGGCGATCTGCGCGATGGCCTCATAGGGCAATTTTCGGTCGCGCTCGCGTTGCGCGGCACCGGCTGCGATCTCCGGCAGCAGGCGGTCGAGGCGCGCGTTGAGTTCTTCCACGGTGACAACCGGGGGTGTGGCTACAGCAGACAACGTACTCATGGCAGTTCCTTGTTCTGATTCGAACTTAAATGGCAATTTTCCACAGCCGGGATTCGTCAAACAGCAGCACCGCGCTTTCCGGTTCCAGCGGCGGCACCACCAGTCTGGTGGACGCCCCCGGCAGACGCGGCACAGAGCCCAGCAGGCGTCGGGTGTATTCGTGTTGCGGGTTGTCGAACAGCGTCTCGACCGACGCGCTTTCCACCACCTTGCCGTGACGCATCACCAGCACTTCGTCGCTGACATGGCGAATCACCCCCAGGTCGTGGGAAATGAACAGATAGGCCAGGCCCAGCGACGCCTGAAGGTCGGCCAGCAGATCGAGCACCTGGGCCTGAACCGAGACGTCCAGTGCCGAGACCGGCTCGTCGCAGATGATCACTTTCGGGTTACTGGCAATGGCCCGGGCGATGGCCACACGCTGACGTTGGCCGCCTGACAGTTGCAACGGGCGCCGTGTCGATAGCTCCACCGGCAGGCGCACCTGATGCAGCAATTGAGCGATGCGCGGACGTTGCTGCTCGAACGGCACGCCCGCCACATCCAGCGCATCAGCGAGGATCTGCCCGACGCTCCAGCGCGGGTCGAACGAACTCAGCGGGTCCTGATAGATCACGCTGATGTCGCGACGATGCAGACGCCGAGTCTTCTCCTCGACACGACCGCTGCCGGCTCCAGTCCAAGGCACGCTGAGAAACTGCACGCGGCCGGCATCCGGTTCCAGTAGGCCGAGGGCGATACGCGCCACGGTGGTTTTGCCAGAGCCGGACTCGCCGACAATGCCCAGCGTGCGACCGGCGCGCAGCTCGAAACTGACGTCGTCGACCACCTGACGGACCTGCTGGTCCGGCCCGACATAATGTTTGCCCAGACCCGTCGCCCTGAGCAGCACTGGGGCGTCTGTTCCAGGTCGTGCGCCGAGCGGCAGCGTGCCCTGTTCGGGCGAAAGCCGCGTGCCCCCTGCGTGTTCGGCAGGCACCGCATCCAGCAGGGATCGGGTGTAGGCGTGATGCGGATTGCGCAGCACTTGTTCCATCGGCCCCTGCTCCACCACTTCACCGTGGCGCAGCACCAGCACCTCATCCGCCAGTTGCGCAACCACCGCCAGATCGTGGCTGATGATCAGCAGCGAATCGCCGCGCGCCTTGATCTGCTGCAGCACTTCGAGAATCTGTGCCTGAACGGTGGCGTCCAGCGCGGTGGTCGGCTCGTCGGCAATCACCAGCCCCGGATCCAGTGCCAATGCGCTGGCGATCAAGGCGCGCTGACGCAGTCCGCCCGACAGCTGGTCAGGGCGCTGGCGGGCGCGCAGCCGAGGCTCGGGCACACCGACGGTTTCCAGCAGCTCGATCACTCGCTCGCCACGACTCTGGCGGTCGCCCCAACGATGGGTTTCCAGCACCTCCAGGATTTCCTTGCCGACCGGCCTCAGCGGGTCCAGTGACACCAGCGCGTCCTGCAGCACGAAACCGATGTCCTTGCCGCGCAGCTCTCGCCAATTGCGTTCCGACAGGCTCAGCAAGTCCTTGCCCGCGTAACTCAGCTTGCGCGCGGTGACGCGTGCGCCCTCACCCGCCAGCCCGATCAGGCTGCGGGCGGTGACGCTCTTGCCCGAGCCCGACTCGCCCACCAGCGCCAGGGTCTTGCCGGGCTCCAGGGTGAACGACAGATTGCGCACCACCGACTGCCCGGCGAATTCGATGGACAGCCCTTCGACGATCAAACGTTTCTGCTCGCTCATGAAAGGCGGCCCTCCAGACGTTGTTGCAGATAGCGGCCGGCGACGGTGGTCGACAGCGTGGTGAGGACGATGAACAGACCCGGGAAAAACGTCAGCCACCAGGCGTTGGCGATGAAGTCGCGGCCCATGGACAACATGGTTCCCCACTCCGGCGCCGGTGGCCGCGCGCCAAGCCCGAGGAAGCTCAACGCGGACGCCCAGACGATGGCCTGGCCGACGCCCATGGTCAGGGTCACGATCAGCGGACGCATGGCGTTGGGCAGCAGTTGCCGGGTGATGATGCGCAATGGCGGATGCCCCAGCGCCTTGGCCGATTCGATGTAACCGGCATTGCGCACGGCGAGCACCTGGCCGCGCACCATGCGCGCATACCCCGGTGCGCCTCCCAGGCCGGTGGCGACGATCAACGGGCCGATGCCACTGCCGAAAATCGCCACGAACAGCAGCGCCAGAATCAGGCTCGGAAAAGCGAACAGCACCTCCAGCAACCAGCCCACGCCACGGTCAATCCGCACGCCGCCGAGACCGCCCAGCAGCCCGAGAACAATTGCGATGCTCATCGCAATCGCCGTCGCCGCCAGCCCGATGAACAACGATTGCCGGGTGCCGTAAATCACCCGGGAAAAGATGTCGCGGCCCGATTGATCGGTGCCGAACCAGTGCTCCCAGCTCGGTGGATGAAAAGCGTCACGCGGCACGATCCCCAGCGGGTCGCTGTGAGCGAACAGCTGCGGTGCGATGGCAGCGATGATCAGCAAAAACAGAAAGGTCACCGCCAGCACCGGCCCCAGCCGTACTTTGTTCGCGGTGCGCTGAACCCGAATCGCGGGCAGCGGCGTATCCAGAGTCAATTCGCTCACGAGGCATTCCCCTGTTGACGAGGGTCGACCCACAGGTACAACAGGTCGACCAGGATATTGGCCAGCACGTAACCGGCGGCGACCACCAGACTGATGCCGATGGTCAGCGGCAGGTCCTGGGCCTGCACCGCCTGGAACAACTGACGGCCCAGGCCCTTGCGGGAGAAGATCACTTCGATCACTACTGCTCCGCTGATCAGCGCGCCAATGGCCCAGCCCGACAACGAAATGCCCGGCAGCACGGCGTGCCGCAGCGCGTGCTTGAAGCGCACCTTGAAGTCGCTCAAGCCGCGGGTCCGGGCGGTCAACACGAACGGCTGGTCGAGGGTCAGATCAAGGGATTCGCGAGTGACCTGGGCGATGAAGCCTGCCAACGGAATCGCCAGCGCGAACGACGGCAGCACCAGTGTTCGCCAGCCATCGCTGCCCGCTGGCGGGAACAGCCGCAGGCCAAAAGCGAATACCGCCAACAGCAGAATCCCGAGCCAGAAATGCGGCAATGCCGCAGACAGGGTTTCGGCCAGCGAAGCCAGGGTCCCGACCCAACGTCGGCGCCCGGCGGTCAATACGGTCAAGGCCAGCACCAGCACCCAGGCCAGCGCCAACGAGGTGAAGGTCAACTCCAGCGTCGGCCAGGACTGCTCCGCCAGCACCCGGGTCACGGGCTGATGCTGGGAGTAGGACACCCCAAGATCACCCTGCACCAGACGCCCCAGATACAGCGCGTATTGCACCGGCAGAGGCTTGTCGAGGCCGTATTCGCGGGTCGCTTCGGCGATGGTTTCGGCTGTCGGATTGCCGCTTGGGCCACCGAGAATCGCCAGTACCGGATCGCCCGGCATCAGGCGCAGGGCGAAGAAGGTCAGCGTGGCGACCGCCCACAGCACCAGAATCCCTCCCGCGAGGCGCCACAGCGCGCGCCGTCCCAGTTGCTGCAAACGTTCGCGGCGTGGGTTGGGCCGTTCGCTGCTCAAGGATGCACTCGTCATTTGTTCACCCATGCGTCATAAAGGTAAGTCACCGCCAGCGAAGGCTCCAGGCGCACGCCCTGAGTGGTTTTGTAGATGCCCAGTCGCGTGCTTTGCGGATAGGTAGTGAGTTGCAGGTATTGGCTCGACGCTATCTGCTGCGCCTTGAAATACAGGGCCCGGCGCTGCTCGGCGTCCTGGGTCGCCAACGCCTGCTGAATCAGCGAGTCGAACGCCGCATCGCTGAACCCGGCAGTGTTCTGGTGATAGCCGCCCACCCCGGCCGGGCGAATGAACTCGCTGCCGAAAATGATCCGCAGCACGTCGGCGGTGTTGGTGTTCCAGTAGCCCAGGCGTATGTCGTAATCCCAGTCGGCCTGGCGCTTGGTCGCTTGCACGTCGCTCATCTGGTCGATGATCAGCTCGAAACCGGCCTGCCGCGTGGTGGCCTGAACCTGCTCCCACAGGGTGTATTCAGACGGTGGCGTGCGATTGCCCATGACCACATGAACCTGCAGGCGCTTGCCGTTCTTGCTGCGGTAACCGTCGCTGTCACGTTCGCTCCAGCCGGCCTGATCGAGCAGCTGTGCCGCTTTTGCCGGGTCGTAGTCCTGCGCGTGCTGGAAGTCCGGGCTGTAGAAACGGGTGGCCGGGCTCAGCGGACCACCGGCCCGAGGGAATTCATTGAAGTAGACGCTCTTCAGCGCACCGTCGATGTCCGCACTGCGCACGAAGGCCTCGCGCACCTTGATGTCATCGAAAGGCGCGCGGGTGACGTTCAGGGTGCCGTTAGTGGGGTTCCCCGGACGCTGGGCGATGATCAGTTGCAGGTCTGGGTTACGCCGCGCCGCTTCATGGGATTCAGGAGGCAGCGCCTCGATCACGTCCACCTCGCCTGCCTGCAGCGAAGCAAAGCGTACCGACGGCTCCTGAATGAACTTCCAGACGATGCGGTCCAGCCAGGCAGGCCCCTGGTGTTTGGCGGTGGGTGGCGCCCAGTTGTAATCGGGATTGCGCACCAGCTCGACCTGGCTTTGCCGGTCCCACCGCACGATCTTGAACGGGCCGCTGCCGACCGGGCTTTCGCAGTTTGTGTCTCGCGGGCGCTGCAAGGCAGTCGGTGATTCGATACCGAGGAACCCTTGCGCGAGCACTTCGAGAAACGCCGCATACGGCGTCGCCAGATGCACGACGGCGGTGTCATCGTCGATCACATCGGTACTGCGGTACTGACGGATGTAACCTCCCGCCGTGCTGGACTGGGTTTTGGGATTGGCCATGTGATCGAGGTTGGCCTTGACCGCCGCGGCATTGAACGGCGTGCCATCGGTGAAGTGCACGTCGTTGCGCAGGTGGAAGGTGTACGTCAGACCGTCGGCGGACACCTCCCAGCGCTTGGCGAGCCAAGGGCCGATCCGCCCTTCGGCGTCCATCGACACCAGCGAATCCAGGTACTGTTGCCCGACGAACACCTGGGGCATGTCGCCGGCGACATGAGGGTCCAGACACGTCGGCTCGCGGTCCGTGGCATACACCAGCGTACCGCCGCTGACAGGCTTGTCACTGCGCGCAACGGTGGATGTGCCCTGGCCGCAGCCGACCAACAGGCTGCACAGCGCGGCGATGCCGACAATGGGAGTGGTCTTGAGCAACGATCGGGATCGTATGCCGGGAAGTCGCAAATACGGGGCGGGTTCGCGCATGGGTCCTGATGCCTATAGTCCGGGAACAGGGCTGTTGCACAAGCCATGCCGGGTTTTCAGGCAAGCAAAGACGGGGGTTTGCGAGGAATTGCCGGTGTTGGAATCGACAAACTGTGTGGTAGGTGTTGATGGGGCAACAGCTCGGTTTGGAGCAGCAGCGAAAGACTCGTGCATCGCATTTGTCCGAATCGCGGCCCGTACCGTCGTAGCCTCCGGCGTCTCCCACGAGAACCGCGTCTGGAGCTGGACCTGTGGGAGCTGCTGGAGCTGTGCGACAGCCCGGGCCGCGGTCGGACGATAGCGGTGGGGCAGATGGCTTATTTGCCAACTGACACATCGCATTCGCTGCCGTCGTGACCTCCGGCGTCTCCCACAGAGATCGTGGTGTACACATGACCCATGTGGGATCTGCTGGGGCCGTGGGTCAGCGTGGAAAGCGCAGGGGCTTCGCCGGCTGGCGTAATTCCTGTGGATCGCGATAACGGGCGCCGAAATGGTCGTTCGGCAGGCGGGCTTGCCCCGCTCCGAACAGCCGTTCTCGCAGGGTTTCTCCATCGCGATAGGACTCACGAAAACGCCCGCGGCGACGCAGCTCCGGGATCACCAGCTCTATGAAATCCCGGGCCGTTTCGAACGACAGGTACTGGCGCAGGTTGATGCCGTCAATGCCATCCACATCCAGCCATTTCTCGATTTCATCGGCGACCACCCTGGGCGTGCCGGCGACGAAGAAACGCTCGCGGTTGAAGCCCTCCAACTGCGCCAGCAACGACCCGACCGTCGCCTCCGGCTTGAACCGCGCCAGGCTCTGCCAGCCCTTGACCTGGCGTTCGATCAGATCGCTGATCAACACATCCCGGGGATATGCCGTCAGGTTCACCGCCGACTGCGCGTGGGCCAGCGACGCCTCGACACTCATCAACTTGCGATAGCTGTCGAGTTTGCGGCTGACCTCTTCATCGGTGCGCCCGACGATCACACCGGCCATGACGATGAATTTCAGCCCGGCCGGATCCCGCTCATGCTCAATCGCTTTCTGCCGCATCGCCTGAACGTTCGCCCGCACCGCAGCGGTATCAAGCCCACCGGTAAACACCACTTCGGCATGCCGCCCGGCGAACTCGATACCGGCAGGCGAACCGGTGGCCTGAAACAGCACCGGCGTGCGCTGTCGCGAAGGCTGACACAGATGCGGGCCCGCGACCTTGAAGTGTTCACCGACATGGTCGATGTAACGCACTTTCGCAGGGTCGGTGTAGACCCGCCGTTCGCGATCCTGAATCACCGCATCATCGTCCCAGGAGCCCTCCCACAGCTTGTAGAGGACGTCCAGGTACTCATCGGCGATCTCGTAACGGTGGTCATGCACCACCTCGGTGTCATGCCCGAAATTGCGCGCGGCATTGGGCAGGTACGAGGTGACGATGTTCCAGCCCACGCGCCCCTTGGTCAGGTGATCGAGGGTACTCATGCGTCGGGCGAAGGCGAACGGCGGTTCGTAGGTGGTGGAAAACGTGGCGCCGAAACCGAGATTTTTCGTCACCGCCGCCATCGCCGGAATCACCAGAAGGGGGTCGTTGCTGGGGATCTGCATGCCCTCGCGCAACGCGGTTTCCGGGCCGTGACGAAACGTGTCGTAGGTGCCGATCACGTCCGCCAGAAACACTCCGTCAAACGTGCCGTACTCCAGCAGTTGCGCCAGCTCGGTCCAGTAATCCAGATCGTTGAAACGATGCCGGTTGTTCTCGGGGTGGACCCAGAGGCCGTGAACGATGTGGCTGACGCAGTTCATTTCAAACAGGTTGACGTGCAGCTGCTTGGGCACGGCAGGCCCTCCTTTTCTGGTGGTTTGGCGGCGTCAGATCGCCACTTGCAGGTAGAACTCGCTTGGCGGGTATTCGGCGTCGAGGGTCGGGATCGCCGCGATCAGCGCGCGGGTGTAGGCGTGCGTCGGCCGGTCGAACACCGCGCGCACAGACCCTGCTTCCACCACGTCGCCGTCCTTCATCACCAACACGCGTTCGCTGACGTGATTGATCACCCCCAGGTCGTGGGAGATGAACAGGCAGGCCAGACCGAGTCGTCGCTTGAGGTCATCGAGCAGTTCGAGGATCTGTGCCTGCACTGAGACATCCAGCGCCGACACCGGCTCATCACAGATCAGGATGTGCGGCTCGGACGCCAGCGCCCGCGCAATGGCAATGCGTTGCCGCTGGCCACCGGAAAGTTCGATGGGACGTCGCGCCAATGCCCCTTCATCCAGACGCACCAGCTCCAGCAATTGCCGGGCGCGGGCATGCCAGTCGCGACGAGGCAAACCGGCCACCGCCAGCGCTTCGAACAGCACACGCTGCACCGTGTAGCGCGGATCAAAGGAGTTCAGCGGGTCTTGAAACACCACCTGCACGGCACGTCGGGCCTGGCGTTTTTCTCCGGCGTCCAATTGCGACCAACGCTGACCGGCGATCCAGACGTCGCCGCTGTCAGGGGTTTCCAACCCCAGAAGCAGCCGAGTCAGCGTGGTTTTCCCGGAACCCGATTCACCGACCACGCCCAATGTTTCCCCGCGCCGCAACTGCAGCGACACCTGTTTCACCACCTTGCGACTGCGGCCGTCGGGCCCGGTGTATGACTTCGACAGGTCCCGCGCCTCCAGCAGCACTTCGGCATCGGCCGGCGGCTCGGGCTCGACGGCGGCGAGCAATTTGCGCTCGGGGTGGAAGTGCACCGCCCGCGCCGCGCGCAGCAGCAACTGGGTGTAGGGATGCCGCGGATCGTGCAGCACTTGCTCGGTGCTGCCCTGCTCGACGATGACGCCGTGGTGCATCACCGCCACCCGGTCGGCCAGCCGCGCGACGACGGAAAGGTCGTGGCTGACCATCAGCAGCGCGTTGTCTTCGCCGCGCAGGCTTTCGAGCAAGGCGATGACCTGCGCCTGCACCGTGGCATCCAGCGCGGTGGTCGGCTCGTCGGCAATGATCAGGCGCGGATTGCAGGCAATGGCCGAGGCGATCAACGCACGCTGGCGCAGGCCGCCCGATAACTGCCAAGGGTATTGGCTGGCGCGCAGTTCCGGCTCGGGAATGCCGACATCGCGCAGCAATTCGAGGACGCGCAGCCGTCGCTCGTCCAGACTCAGGCGAGTGTGCAATTGCAGAGGCTCTTCGACCTCTGCGCCGACCCTGCGCAGTGGGTCGAGGGCACCCAGCGCGTCCTGCATGACAAAACCGATGCTGGCGCCCCGCAGCCGCTGCCACGAGCGTTCATCGAGACGCCGCAGGTCGATGCCTTGAAACGCCAGCTTCGCCGCTTCGATCTGCGCGCCCTTCCCAGTCAGGCCCGCCAATGTCCGCGCTGTGACGCTTTTGCCCGAGCCCGATTCGCCGACCAATGCCAGGCATTCGCCGCGATGGATCTGCAGACTGACGCCATGCAGCACCGGCTGCGCCTGCCCGAACCGCACGGTCAGGTCCCGGATATCGACCAATGGACCCAACGTCTGGATGTTCGCATTCATAGAGGTTTTCCTTCGCTGCGGCGCAGCAGTTCGCGGCCAATGGCGCTGATGGAAACAACGGTCAGGGTGATGATCAGCGCGGGCCATGCGACCAGCCATGGCGCATTCGCCAGAAAGCTGCGCCCGATGGCCATCATCCCGCCCCACTCCGGCGCCGGTGGCGGCGCGCCGAAACCCAGAAAACTCAACGCGGCGCCAGCGGTGATGGTGCCGCCAATGCCGATGGTGGCGAGGATCAGCACCGGTTTGAAGGCGTTGGGCAGGATGTGCCGCAGGACCACGGCAAGGTACGACTGACCCAGGGTCACCGCCGCTTCAACGTACCCGGCGTTGCGCACATTCAACGTCTGCGCCCGGACCAGCCGCGCATAACGCGGAACGCCGGCGATGCCCACGGCAAGAATCAGATTGGCGGTGCCCTGGCCGAAGAAGGTGATGATCACCAGGGCCAGCAGCAGATCGGGAAACGCCAGCAGCACGTCCACCCCACGCATCAACGCCGAATCCAGCCAGCGTGGCCCAAGCCCCGAAAGCAGCCCAAGCAATGTGCCCCACGCCAGACCCAGCGCCGTCGCCGCCAACCCCATGAACAGCGACGAGCGCACGCCGAAAATCAGCCGACTGAGCACGTCGCGACCGTTTTCATCGGTGCCCAGCCAGTGCACGGGATTGGGTGCCTGAAACGCCATTCGCGCGGTCGCGTCCAACGGGTCATAAGGCGCGAGCCATTGCGGGACCGTCGCCGCCAGCAACAACAGCACGACAAAAAGCCCGGCCGCCCACAATCCGGCGCGCACGTTGCCGAACCGAGCGAGACCCAGCGGCCGACTGCCGCCGAGTCCCGTAGCGGGCCCGACAATGACCGTTTCGATTGCCTGAGACATGTACCTGCTCCTCATTCAAGCCTGTGTCATGGCGCCGGATTCGGCACTCTCTGGTGAACCGCCTGAACCTGCGCCTTGATCTCGTCGCTGAGGGTCACGTCCAGCGCGCCAAGGTTTTCCCGCAGCTGCGCAAGGCTGGTCTGCCCGCCCAGCGCGCTGGCCACGAACGGTTTGTCGATGACGTAGGCAAGGGCCAGTTGAGCCGGGGGCAATCCGTACTGTTTGGCGATCTGTACATAACCGGCGATGGCCTCCTGTGCGGAGGGGCTGTCGTACCGATTGAACGTGCGATACACCGACGACAACCGCGAACCTTCGGGGCGTGCGCCATTACGGTACTTGCCGGTCAACGCGCCGAAGGCCAGCGGCGAATAGGCCAACAGGCCGACGCCTTCGCGATGGCTGAACTCCGAGAGACCGCCCTCGTACAACCTGTTGAGCAGGCTGTAGGGGTTCTGGATACTGACGATTCGCGGCAGTCCCAGACGCTCGCTCTGCTTGAGAAACTCGGCCACACCCCACGGGGTCTCGTTGGACACGCCGATGTGCCGCACCTTGCCAGCCTTGACCTGTTCGGCCAGCACCGACAGGGTTTCTTCGATGGCAACGCTGTCGGCGTCTTGCTGATACGGGTACTCGCGCTGGCCGAAGATGTTGGTCTTGCGGTCCGGCCAGTGCAATTGATAGAGGTCCAGATAATCCGTTTGCAGACGTTTGAGGCTGCCATTCAGCGCTTCGACAATGTTGTTCCGATCATGCCGGCTCAGGCCGTCACGAATATGCGCCTGCCCATTGGGGTCCCGCGCAGGCCCGGCGATCTTGCTCGCCAGTACCACGTCCGCACGACGGCCACTGCTCGCCAGCCAGGTGCCGATGTAGCGCTCGGTAGTGCGCCAGGTCTCGGCCTTGGTCGGTGTCGGGTACATCTCGGCGGTGTCGATCAGGTTGATGCCTTCGGCCAGCGCCAGATCAATCTGCTGATGGGCATCGGCCTCGCTGTTCTGATGCCCCCAGGTCATGGTGCCCAGGCCCAGAACGCTGACGTCGATGTCGCTGTTGCCCAGTTTGCGGTAACGCATGCTTGATCCTTTTCATTGAAACGTTGAAACGCTGCAGGTCAGGCCCGTGGCGCGTATTGGCTGGTAGGGAATGGCAGGCCCAGATGCTCGCGCAAGGTGCTGCCGGTGTACTCGTGGCGGAACACACCGCGCTTCTGCAACAGCGGCACCACCTCGTCGACGAAGATTTCGACGCCCGAGGGAAACATGTCCGGCATGATGTTGAAGCCATCAGCGGCGTGGGCCAGAAACCAATGGGTCAGGGTGTCGGCGACCTGCTCCGGGGTGCCGACCAACAGTCGATGCCCCACCAGAATCCGCCGTGACAGTTGGCGAATGCTGAGGTTTTCCCGGCGCGCCAGATTCAGTTGGGCCTCGAGAAACCCTTGGGAGCCACGCTCGAAATCGGCCACCGCGCCAATCCGCGCCCACGGCAATGGCGCGTCCGGATCAAGCTCGCTCGCCGCAATGCCGATACGCCCCGCAACCTGCTCCAGCAAGCCATGCTCGCCATTCCAGGCGTTGAGCTCGTCAAACCGCGCATGGGCCTCGGCTTCGGTGCTGCCAATCACCGTGGACAGGCCCGGCATGATCTTCAGGTGCTCGGGATTGCGCCCCCATCCGACGGCGCGCTCCTTCATTTCGCTGTAGAACAACTGGCCGTCTTCAAGGGTGGTCTGGGTGGTGAAAATCGCATCGGCATAGCGCGAGCCCAAGGCCTTGCCGCCCTCGGAGGAGCCTGCCTGAACCAGCACCGGTCGGCCCTGTGGCGAGCGCGGCACGTTGAGCGGGCCTTTGACCGAAAAATGCTGACCGACGAAATCGATGGTATGGACTTTTTTCGGGTCAGCGAAACGACCGGCGCGGGCGTCGCCGATGATCGCGTCATCCTCCCAGCTGTCCCACAGCTTGACCGTGACATCGATGAACTCATCGGCCCGCGCGTAACGATCGACATGCAACGGCGCGCCCGCCAGACCGAAGTTCTGCGCAGCGGCATCGCCAGCGTTGGTCACCACGTTCCACGCTGCTCGCCCGCCACTGATATGGTCCAGCGAGGCAAAGCGCCGAGCGATATTGAACGGGTCGTTGTAGGTGCTCGATGCGGTGGCGATCACGCCGATGCGCTGCGTGGCCAGGGCCACTGCGGTCAGCAAAACGGTGGGCTCCAGTCGACCGGCAGGCTGTTTCGACACGTCCCCCGCCAGTGCCGGGCCATCGGCGAGAAAGATCGCGTCCAGGCAGCCGCGCTCGGAAATACGCGCGATGTTGCGGTAGTACTCGACGTCCAGGTACGCATTGGCAGCCACTTCTGCACTGCGCCAGGCCCCCGAATGCGCGCCGAAACCGAGGATGTTCATGCCAAGGCTCATCTGCCCTTCGCGACTGTTCTTGCTGGTGGCTGTACTCATACTGCACTCGCTTCGTCACGGGCGCCGCTCGCCTGCCGCTCGGCGTCAGCCGCCTGCAGGGTGCGCCACGCCGCATTGGGGGTGATGTCGTTAAGGTAGAAATTGCCCAGCGCGCGCTCCCGGAAAATTGCCGGGTTGTGCGAGGCGAGCGTGCGTGCGTTACGCCAGTGCCGGTCGAAACGACGGGTTTCGCTGGTGGCCGAAGCACCGCCGACTTCGAACAGCAACGTGGTTGCCTCCAGCACCTGCTCGAGCACGATCTGCTGCGCCTGATACGCACGGATTTCCGCTTCGGTGTAATGCTGTTCCAGGGCATAGCCGCCCTGCTCCGCCTCGTAGACGTCCTGCAGCACCTGGGCCACCGCCAGCACCTGAGTGCGGGCCGAATACGCCAGGCTCGACAAGCGCCCGATCACTCGCTGCACCAGCGGATCGTCCTTGGGGCTGGACTGCCCCGGCACACCAAAGGCTCGGGTGCGGCCCTTCACAAACGCCGTGGCGTCGCGCAGCACCGCGTTGGCAATACCGGTCAGGGTCGCCAGATGAAACAGCTGATAGAACGCAGACAGGTAGGACTCAGCGCGCAGTTCGTCTTTCTTGAAGCGCCGGACGATGTGCTGATCTGGAACATGAACGTCGTTGAAACGCGTGGTTCCGCTGCCAGTCAGGCGCTGGCCGAAGCCGTCCCAGTCGTCTTCGACCGTCACACCTTGAGCATCGGTGGGCACCGCGACGCTGACGAAGTCATCGCCATCCAGCGCCACGGCGGCGATCCAGTCGGCGTAAAGGGTGCCGGTGCAGTAATACTTCTCGCCATTGAGCAACCAGCCCGCATCGGCATTGCCGGGCTCGACCGCTGTCAGGCTCACCGAATTGCGCGTGGTGTCGGTGCGTTCGGCCATGGCGGCACCCCAGAGCTGACCCTCGGCAGCTTTCGCCAGCCAGTAATCCTGAGACGCTGGGTCGCGGCTGGACAACCGGCCTTCGACAAAACCGAAATGCGCGCGCACGATTTGCGGCAGGTTCGAATCCGCCTCGCCCAGCTTGATCAGCAATTCGAACAGCTGCGGCAAACTCGCCCCCAGCCCGCCCTGCGCAACCGGCACACGCAGCGCGCCAAAACCGGCGTCTCGCAGCCACTGCACGGCCTCGAAGGCCAACTCTCGTTTTTGCTCGCGGGCCACGGCTGTTTCGGCAATGCGCGCGAACACATCGGCAAAGCGCTGCTGCAGGTCTTGAAACTTCACATCAGGAGAAATCGCGGTGTTCATGGGGTTTCCTTGTTCGTATTCGTAAGCTTTGGATCGGCCATCACGCTTGCGCCGATCGCGGGTCGATCCAGCGGTTGATCAGGTCGACGGCCAGGTTCACCACCACGTAAACGGTGGCCGCCAACAGGGTCACGCCCAGCACCATCGGCACGTCTTTGTTGCTGGTGGCGTCGAGCATCAGTCGGCCAATGCCCTGGCGGGCGAACAGCAATTCGATGACCACCGCGCCACCGAGAAGGCTGGCGAAGATGAAGCCGGCCAGCGTCACCAGCGGCACCAGCGCATGGCGCAAGGCATGACGCAGACGCACGGCGGTTTCGGAGAGCCCGCGTGCGCGCGCCATGGCAATGAAAGGTTGCTCCAGTGTGTCTTCCAGCGATTGGCGCAGCAGCTGGGTGAGCACCGCCGCGACAGGCAACGCCAGTGCCACCGAAGGCAATATCAGCGAGCGCCAGCCCGCCGAACCCGAAGGCGGCAACCAGTGCCAATGGAAGGAGAAAACCAGCAACAGCAGGATGCCGATCACAAACGACGGCGCCGAAGAAATCACCAGCTCGCTGCCCGACGCCACCGAGCGCACCCAGCGCGAACGGTTGGCCGTCAGGATCGCGCAGAACAACGCCAGGACAATCGCCAGCAATGCCGCACTGATGGACAGCTGAATGGTTGCGCCAATCTGCTCGGAAATCGCCTGCAACACCGGGATGCGCAGACGATAGGATTCACCCAGGTCGCCGTGGGCCAGGCGACCCAGGTAGTTGCCGTACTGCACGATCAGTGGCTGGTCCAGGCCGTACTCAGCCCGTACCCGCGCCAGCAGCTCCGGGGTCGGCAGCGCTTCCGGGCCGCCGAGGATGGCCAGCGCGGTATCGCCACCGCTGAAGTTCACCGCCAGGAACGTCAGCGTCGCCGCGCCCCACAGCACACCGACACCGGCCAGCAATCGCAGGAAAATACGTTTGAATGCACTCATGGTTGCCCCCGATCCAGCCAGACGCTGGTGAAAAACGGCACGTTGTGCGAGGTGTCGAAGATCACTCCTTTGACCTGCTTGCCGTACGCCGTCAGCACCTGACTCTCAACCGAAGGCACGGCGGGAACGGTTTCGGTCAGGCGTTTCTGGGCTTCGGCGTACAGCGCCTGCAACTCCACCGGATGGCGAGAACGGCGTGCCGCGCTGAGCACACGGTCCAGTTCATCGTCACGGAAGCGCCCCGCGTTCTGACCGATCAACTTCGCGGTGCTGATCGCCTGGCTGTGATAGAGCACGAACAGGCCATCCGGGGTGTTGGTGTGCCAATAACCGGCTGCCAGGGCCTGGAACTTGCCGGCGTAGCGACGCTCGGTGACGCGGGTCAGCGGAAGCATCTCGATGGGCATGTCGAAGCCGACCTTTTTCAGGTCCGCCTGAATCGCCACCGACACGCTCGCCGGGAACGCCGGGTTGTCGTAGGTCAGCAGTGTCGCTTTCAGCCGCTGGCCGTCCCTGGTGCGGTAGCCTTGCTCGTCGCGCCCGGTCCAGCCGGCTTGATCGAGCAACGCGTTGGCGGCATCGACGCTGTAAGCCAGCGCGTCGTTATTGGGCTGATAAAAGCGTGTGTTGGCCGCGAGGAAATCCGCCTTGCTGATGAACTCGCCGAACCCGGAAATCCACGCCAGGCCGTCACGGTCGATGGCCCGGGCCACGGCGCGACGCACCAGTACGTCATCGAAAGGCGCCTGCTCGACGTTAAAGGTCATGCTGCGGCTGGGGTTGCCTTTGCGGATCCGGCTGCGCATCACCAGCGCCGGATTGGCCCGGATCGCCGCAGCATTTTGCGCCGGGGCATCCAGGGCGAAATCCGACTGGCCGGATTCCAGCGCCGTAAAGCGGATCATCGCCTCGGGCACATAGCTCAATTCGATGCGATCCAGATACGCCTCACCGACATGCCGGGTGACCGGGGGCGCCCAGTGATAGCCTGCGCGGCGAGTGAACACTGCGCCTTGATCGCGGGTGTAACTCTGCAGCAGGAATGGGCCGCTGCCCACCGGATGCTCGGCAATGGTCTTCGGTGCTTCGCGTATCTGCCTGGGCGAAACCATGCCCAGCCAGGACTGTGCAAGCACGTCGAGAAACGGCGTGTAGGGCTCGCGCAGGTGCGCTTCAAAGGTGTATTCGTCGACGACTTTGCCGTCCACATACGGCGCGATGTACGCGGCAGCCAGCGGTGATTTGGTCGCAGGGTCGCGCATGTGTTCAAGGTTGGTCTGCAAGGCGGCGGCATTGAATCTCTCGCCATCGCTGAAGGTCACGTCGTCGCGCAAATGAAAGGTATAGGTCTTGCCGTCGTCGGAGATCACCCAGGACTTGGCCAGCCACGGGCTGATATTGCCCTGCTCGTCCTGATACACCAGGCAATCGAAGAGGATTCGGCCCATCCACTGAATGTTGCCGTTGGACAAGGCATGGATGTCGAAGCTGCCGGCATCCGATGCCGCCGAGACACGCAAGGTCCCACGCCGCCGTCCCGGCGACTGTTCATGAAAGTCCGAAGGCGGGTAGGAAATAACGCCGTTGTTTACGGTGCCATCGGCATGAGGTGCACCCTGTTCGGGGCTTGTCGCGGGCGAACAGGCAGTCATCGCCATATATAACGACATCACAACGGCAAGTTTGAAGATGGCAGCCAAAGAAGTTTCCTTGATAGACACTAGTGATCAAATAACAGTGAAGCCCGGTTGAGCACTATGCAGCGAACATGCCACCGGTTACGCCTCTGTAGGAATAACCTCACCTGACCACTTCAAACTTTCTCGCGGACCTGTTGCAAACACCGCGTGCGCCTTTATTGTCCAGCCTCGCGCATATCATGGGGGAAACGCCTTATTCACCAAAGCCCATCTACCCCTGAGGTCAGAGCGATTCCAGAGGGTTCTATGCATATATCCGGATGACAACACGGGTTTGCCCGGGAACTGGCAGACTGTTATTTCACTGTTGAATTTTGGACAGCGGAGCCTTCGAGCAGGTGAGAGTTCCAAGTGTTGCGGATCAGACAGCCGTTCAAAACAAAGTACTGCGCCAAGCACTCCATCAATAGTGAATGCCGTTAAAGCCCCACCCATTCAAGTGACCGGGCGTTGGCACAGAAACTGCTCAGAGCGAATCAGGCATGACTATACGAATAGAAAGCTGACACCTATTTATCTATTCATTAAGGAACAACTTGATGCATTTAGTTTTTCGGGGAGAGTTACAGAAACTTCCACTGGCAATCAGGCGAGCGACCTGGTTGACGACGGTGGGATTGGGGTCAGCCTTATTGTGGTCCGGCGTAGTCCACGCCGAGGACGTCGTGCAATCGCCCGACACCCCGCTGGCCAGCACGCCACGCCTGAAGACCGTAACCGTGCAGGCGCAGAAAATCACGCCGGTCGAGGCCGCCAAGAGTCAACTGGACGAAGTGCCGGGGGGCACGAGCGTTGTCGACAGCGAGCAGGTTGCCAAGGGCAGGACCGCAACGCTGCAAGACACACTGGCGTATCAGCCCGGGGTGTTCGTGCAGTCCACCGGCGGCAACGACGCGGCGAAGATCTCCATTCGCGGCTCGGGCGCCAACACCTCGCCGGGCTACTTTCGGGAGGGCATCAAATTCCTGTTCAACGGCCTGCCCATCACCGGGCCCGGCGGCACGCCCTATGAATTCCTCAACGGTTCGGGGGTGAACTACACCGAGATCCTGCGCGGCGCCAACGCCTTCCAGTACGGCGCCTTGAGCCTCGGCGGCGCAATCAACTTCGTCAACCAGACCGGCTACACCGCGCCGGGCCTGCGTGTGCGCGCCGAAACCGGCAGCTATGGCTACAACAAACAGAGCGTCAGCGTCGGCGGCGTCGAAGGTGATTTCGATTACTACCTCAACGCCGACAACTATCGCAGCGACGGTTATCGCGACTACAGCCTGTCCAAGAGCCAGGGCGTGGTCGCCAACTTCGGCTACAAATTCAGCCCCAAGCTGGAAACCCAGTTGATGCTGCGTTACCGCGACGAGTACCACAACGACCCGAGCCCCACCACCCTCGACGCCGTCAAGCACCACACCCGCGACGCCAGCGACACGGCGGCCACCAGCGGTGCTGGCAGTCGCCGCCCTGGCAGCGTCTGGGCCGGCAGCAAGACCACCTACACCTTCGACGATGACTCCAGGCTCTCGGTCGGCTTTTCCTACTACGAGTACGCCCATAACAATAGCCCGAACAGCCCGAGCAACCCGAGTTACTGGGACTGGCATGACCTGAGTTTCGTGCTGGGCTATGACCGCACCGACAAACTGTTCGACCACGAAAGCCGCACCAGTCTGGCGTTCACTTCAACCGAACACCTCAAGGGCGAGGTCAACTCCACCTTCGCCAACAAGCAGACCCGCAAGTTCGTCGACTACGGCTCCTCGTTCGACCATGTGTTCTCGTTCGGCAACGATCTGGAACTGATCGACGGCCTGTGGCTGACCAGCGGCGTATCGGCAATCAATGTGCGTCGCCATGCCGATGTGAAGGAATCGCTGCTGCCCAATACCACGTCCTACCCTACCGACGTGACCTACGACAACTGGAGTCTGGCGCCGCGTATCGGCGTTCGCTACGAGTTCACACCAGAGTTCCAGGCCTTCGCCAACTTCAGCCGCTCCATCGATCCACCGGCATCGTGGGAATACTCAGGCTCCGGACCGACCACGCCGTACGTGCGCCCGCTGGTCGAGCAGAAAGCCAACACCGTGGAAATCGGCGTGAAAGGCGCGTCGGGCATTTTCGATGGCAGCCTGGCGATCTACCGCTCATGGATTCGCGACGAATTGCTCAACGTGCAGATCGTCGCACCCACCGCGACCGCCGCAGCGGTCACCGGGGCCTTCAACGCCACGCCGACCATTCACCAGGGCATCGAGGCTGGCCTGAACACCCGCCTGTGGGAGAACGAATCCGGCGAAAAGGTCACGTGGCGCCAGGTCTACACCTACAACGACTTCTACTACCGCCACGACCCGACCTTCGGCGACAACCAGTTGCCAGGCATCCCGAAACATATCTACCAGGGCGAGGTTCAATACCAGCATCCTCAGGGCTTCTACACCGGGGTCAACGTGCAGTCCGCCTCGCGTACCGCCGTGGATTACGCCAACACCTTCTACGCGCCCTCCTACACCATTTTCGGCGCCAACGTGGGCTACGAAACACCGAAGAAGGACTGGAAGGTATCGCTGGACCTGAAAAACCTGGCGAACAAAAAATACGTGACCGCCGTCCAGCCGATCTACAACGCAGCCGGTCAGGACACCGCATCGTTGTATCCTGGCGACGGCATCGGCGCCTATGTCGGCGTAGAATTCCGCTATTAGGGACTGATCCCGCCAACCGACAACAGGGCCTCGATGGCCCTGTTTGTCGTTTATGGCAGCGCACATGAATCACGACAAGAGGGAAAACCCGTGACCCAGAATATCTATGACAGCCCTGATTTTTTCGCGGGCTACAGCCAGTTGCCGCGCTCGATCGAAGGGCTGGCCGGCGCCCCCGAGTGGCCGGCGTTGCGCGCGCTGCTGCCTGACCTGAACGGCCAGAAAGTCGTCGACCTTGGCTGCGGCTACGGCTGGTTCTGCCGCTGGGCCGTCGAGCAGGGTGCGCAAAGCGTGCTCGGGCTGGACGTCTCACTGAAGATGCTGGAGCGTGCGGTCGCCGACGGCCAGGACTCCCGCATCGACTACCGACTCGCCGACCTTGAACAACTTGAGCTGCCCGCTGCCAGCTTCACCCTCGCCTACAGCTCCCTCGCCTTCCACTACATCCCGAATCTGGGCAAGCTTTTGAACGCCCTCCACGACACGCTGATTCCCGGCGGCAAACTGGTGTTCTCCATCGAACACCCGATCTTCATGGCCTCTCTGCACCCCGACTGGATCATCAACGCCGAGGGTCGCAAGTCGTGGCCGGTCGACCACTACCAGAACGAAGGCCCGCGCAGCACAAACTGGCTGAGCGAGGGTGTGATCAAACACCACCGCACCCTCGGGACACTGCTGAACCTGCTGATCGCCAGCGGTTTCACCCTGGATCACATCAATGAGTGGGGGCCTTCAACCGAGGACCTCGCTGCGCGGCCGGCGCTGGAAGATGAGGTCCATCGGCCGATGATGTTGATTGTTGCGGCTAGTCGTTGAGCAGTTGAAAGACCAACCTGCTGCAAGCCGGCCGTTCTGTGCAACCCGGCTATTGCAAGGCGCCAGCGCTAGCCGCAAGACTCGGCAAAGGCAGCCCGCAACCGCTCAATCACCTGCGCAACGGGCGGGCCCTCGATAGCGGGTGGATGCTCTCGCTCGCCGAACTCACGCCAGATAAAGAGCGTCAACTCAGCCCCGTCGGTGCGTGTCTGGGCCCTTTGCGGATTGGCGAACGTCTCAAGCAAACGATACCGTGGATCCTCCCAGAACAGCCTTTGCACCCACTGGTAAACCGGGATCAGGTGGAAGTGAATCGGATAGCCTGCGGAGTGTCCGTATCGGCTTGCGTAAATGCGCTCCGGCTCCAGCGTCTGTTGCAGGAGGAGCTGGGCCTGCGCCAGAAGTGGACCGAATTCATGGAGCGCTGCTGGCGAAAGGTCGGCCAGCGAATCCACGGGGGTCTTAGAACCCAGGACCAGATACCCGGGCAACGCCGAGGCAAAATTGTGATTGATTACCCAATGCTCTGTTTCATAAACGATGAAGGCTTCGGGAATGTGCAGTCGGCTTTCAATGACCGGCATAAAGGCATTTCCTGGAAATATGGATGTTCTAGATTGCGTTGTGGAGAGTCGGCGCGTGCTGTTGTGCACATTTGGCGGTTAACTGCCCTTGCACTGTTGCCACCTCAACACTTGAGAGGCGTTCACTTCAGCAAACCCAGAGACCCGAGCAACTCAACCAGCCCCTCCGGCACCAAGGGAGAATCCGCCGAAAAGCTCGCGCTGTCACACCAGACCGCTCTGAATGTTTCGCCGTTGCTCTCCACCCCTTCAAGCCATGGGCGTTCGTACAACAGCGGGTCGTCGAAGCGCGCATCGTAGACCTGCACGACTTCATGCCCCGGTTTACCGAGCCAGGTAAAGATGCTTTCCAGCGTGCCCAACAGCCGCAAGTCGCTGATCGGAAGGTCCAGCTCTTCGCGGATTTCCCGGACGATCGCCTCGCTGCTTCTTTCGCCGAACTCGATGCCGCCACCCAGGGGGCGATACAGATAGTGACCCTTCACCGGGTCGTGGAACGGGTTGACCAGAATCCTGCCGTGGTGGTGAAAGATGCAGATCGCCAGATGGCGAATGTGGGGAGTGGACATGGGCTGAATTCCATAGATTTAAGTGCGCGCGTACTCATGTGCAAACTTCACGCCTTGCCCAATCTTCCTGCCGCAGTTCCCAGATTTCCTTGTTCAGTCGACCACTGACGAACTCACCTTCGGTCACCTCGACCAAACGCATGCCTTCTCGCTCCGATACTCGCCTTGAGGCCGCGTTTCCGACAGCCTTGGGAACTTGCATGACAGGCCGGTCCAGGGTGTCGAACCAATATCGGTTAATGACCTTGCAGGCCTCCTGCATATAGCCACGCCCTTGCCACGCAGGCGAGAGCCAAAAGCCGCGATGGTTACCCGGCTGGTCGTACAGGCTGATACTGCCGATGCGTTGATCGGGGTTGTCCGCGAGCCGAATCATCCAGTGCCACTCGTTGCCTTGGCTGATCGCAGGCAATACGTGCTCGTGAACATACTGCTCCGCGCCATCATCCGGGTATGGCCAAGGCACCCGGCTATCGAGGTAGCGCACCACGCCCCAGTGGGGGAAAAGTTGCTGAATGGCAGGGATATCAGCCTCTACCAGAGGCGTAAGAAGAAGACGTTTTGTGTGAAAGGACGGAATCCTGTCCATGGTGCAGCCTCCATGAAAGTAGGAACAATAGCCTGACGATCATCTATCTGTCGTCTGCAGATGACAAGCGCGGACATCACACGCCCTGCATAAGCTAATAACCATAAGGTATTTAAATAATATTTTTTAGAACTCTATGATCGATGGCTTCGCGCCAGCGCCTGTTCATCCCTGATCGAGAGCCCAAGATGCCCAACTCCTGTAAAAGCCCGGCACAGCCCCGTCGCCGCCCATTGCTCGCAGGCCTGGCAATCGCCCTCGCCTGCACCCTCGCCATTCCTGCGCAGGCCCGTGAAACAGTGCGCATCGGCTATCAGAAATCCTCGACACTCATCACTTTGCTGAAGGCGCAGGGCACCCTGGAACAGGCCTTGGGCAAAGACAACATCGACATCAGCTGGCATGAATTTCCAAGCGGGCTGCCACTGCTGGAAGCGCTGAACATCGGCAATGTCGACGTCAGTGCTGACGTAGCCGACACCGTGCCGATCTTCGCTCAGGCGGCGCAGGCCAAACTCACCTACTTCGCCGAGGAGTCACCCTCCCCCAGCGCTCAGGCCATCGTAGTTGCCAAGGACTCACCGATTCAGCAGCTGAGCGATCTGAAAGGCAAGAAGATCGCCGTGACCAAAGCGGCAGGCACTCACTACCTTTTGATTGCCGCGCTGAACAAGGCCGGTCTGACCTTCGCCGACATCCAGCCCGCTTACCTCACGCCTGCCGACGGCCGTGCCGCGTTCGAGAACGGCAAGGTGGACGCGTGGGTGACCTGGGAACCCTTCCTCACCAGCGTTCAGCGCCAACTGCCGACACGCACGCTCACTGATGGCGCGGGCCTGGCCAGTTACAAACGCTACTACCTGACCAGCACCGCCTACGCCAATGCGCACCCTGAAGTGTTGAAACTGGTTTATCAGCAACTGCAGCAGGCCGGTGCCTGGATCAAGAAAAACCCGCGGGATGCTGCCGCAGTACTCGGTCCGCTGTGGGGCAATCTCGATGTGGAAACCGTCGAGTCGGCCAACGCCCATCGCAGCTACCAGGTCGAGGCGGTCAAGGCGGATCAGCTGGGCGAACAGCAGAAAATCGCTGACGCCTTCTTCGCTGCAGGTCTGTTGCCCAAAGCGGTCGATGCCAAGGATGTCGGGATCTGGAAGCCCTGAACGTCAATACCCATACCCCCAAAATCATCCAGCCACTACGTTGAGCATCATTCATGAAAGGCCTTAAACCTCTATCGCTGTCAGCTTTACTCGGATCCGCCGTGCTGTTGAACGCGCTGTTTGCGTCGTCCGCGATAGCCGGACTGCTGGAAAAGGGCCGTACCCAAGGCCTGACCGCCGGGATTGCCAACGAACAGCCTTACGCCTACATCGACACCCAAGGCAAAACCGTCGGCGCCAACGTCGAGATCCTTCAGGCGATTCTGAAAAACCTGGGCATCAGCAAAATCGAAACGCCCATCACCGAATTCGGCTCGCTGGTGCCGGGGCTTGCGGCCGGGCGTTTCGATCTGATCGGTGCCGGGCTGTTCATCAATCCGGCGCGTTGCAAGGTGATCGGTTATTCCAACCCGGTCACCCGCTCCGGCGGCGCGTTTATCGTCAAGGCCGGCAACCCGCTGAAGCTGCATAGCCTCAAAGACGTCGCGGCCAACGGCAAGGCGCGTCTGGCGACTCAGCCGGGCAGCAACCAGGTGCAGGAAGCCAAGGACAGCGGTATCGCCACCGGCAACGTCGTGCTTTTCGACAAGGACATCGAAGCGCTGGCCGCCCTTGAGGCTGATCGCGTCGACGTGGTGTATTTCCCGGACGCGGAGATCATCAGCCTGGTGAAGAAGGCCAATAGCCCGACCATCGAACGCGCCCTGCCGTTCGACCAGATTCCGGACGTCGAAGGCAAACCGACCTGGAACTACCACGCCTATGGCCTGCCGAAAAACGACCCTGAATTCACTCAGGCCTTCAACCAGGAGCTGGCCAAACTGCGGGCTTCCGGCGAGCTAATGAAGATCCTGCAGAAGTACGGCTACACCGAGAACGAACTGCCACCGGCGGATATCACTGCCGAGCAGCGCTGCAACCGCTAAACCCTGTCGGCTCGCAGCGTTATCACCAGCGCTGCGGGCTACAGTCTTGCCCCGATAAAGGCCTCAGCCCATACGAGTACGGCCATGTTCATCGATCCCTCTGTCGTGGAAACGGCACGTTTTATCGCACGCCAGCTGGCCCACGGCGCACTGGTCACCTTGCAGATCACGTTTTTTGCTCAGCTGATCGTGGTCGTGATGTCGTTCGTCATCGCCCTCATGCGTCTATCGCCCTGGCGCCTGCTGCGCTGGATCGCCACGATTTATGTCGAAATCCTGCGCGGAATCTCGGCGCTGGTGCTGCTGTTTTACCTGTTTTTCATCCTGCCGTTGTTCGGCATCAGCCTGTCGCCAATGACCACCGGAGTACTGGGCCTTGGCCTGACGTTTTCCGCGTACGGTTCGGAAATCGTCCGCTCGGCGCTGAATAACGTCAGCCGCGGTCAACGCGATGCGTTACGTGCGCTGGACTTCGGTTCGATCACTGCCTTTCGCCGCATCGTGTTGCCCCAGGCGCTGCCCTTCATGCTGCCGCCCATGGGTAATCAGTTGGTCGAGCTGCTGAAGACTACCTCGTTGGTGTCATTGATCACCTTGAGCGACCTGACCTTTTCCGGCGGGCAGCTCATCACCACCCTCGGCCAGCAGACGCTGATCTGGAGCATCGTACTGGTGTGTTATTTCGCCATGGCCTGGCCGCTGAGCTGGCTGGTCAAACGCTACGAAAAACGCGTCACGTCCTGGCGTCAGGGGGTGGCCTCATGAATTTCGATTACGCCTTCGCCTGGTCAATCGTTCCCGAGTTGTTTCAAGGGCTGTTGGTCACGGTGCAAGTGGTGGTGCTGGGCTTTCTGCTGGCGGTAGTGATGGGCCTGCTGCTGGTGGTGGCGCAACGCTCATCGCTCGCCCCGATCCGGCGCCTGAGCAGCGGCTATCTGAGTTTCTTCCGCAACACGCCGCTGATGGTCCAGCTGTACGTGCTGTTTTTTGCCTTTCCGTTGGCGGGAATTACCCTGCCGGCGATCTCCACCGGGGTCATCGGCCTGGGTCTTTACTACGGCGCCTACATCGCCGAAGCCTTTCGCGGTGCGATAGAAGACGTGCCCCCCGGTCAATGGGAAGCCGCCAGGGCGCTGGACTTCGACGCCAGCACCACGTGGCAACGCATCGTGCTGCCCCAGGCGTTGAAACCGATGCTGCCGGTGCTCGGCAACTACCTGATCGGCATGTTCAAGGAGACGCCGCTGCTGGCGGTGATCACCATCCCCGAGCTGTTTCAGGCGGCCAAGCAGATCGCCGGCATGACCTACCGCTACAACGAGCCCTACACGGTGATGGCGCTGATGTTCCTGGCTATCAGCGTGCCCACTTCCCTGCTGTTCAAGTATTTCGAAAGGCGCAGTCATGTCTGATCTCACACACGGCCTCTCCCTCGCATCACCACAGATTGTGCTCAATAAGGTGGTGAAGCAGTTTGGCGCCAACCGGGTCATCGATCATCTGGATCTGAGCATCCCCCGGGGCCAGAAGGTCGCGCTGATCGGTCCCAGTGGGTCGGGCAAATCCACTGTCCTGCGTCTGATCAAGGGCCTGGAAACCTATCAGCAAGGCCACATCGAAGTGGCAGGTTCACCGGTACCCGCGCGCACTTCTGGCTGGCGCTTGCCGTGGGCGAGCAAAGCACCTGTGGTGCATCGGGTGGGCATGGTGTTCCAGCAGTTCAACCTGTTCCCGCACCTCACCGTGCAGGAAAACGTCACCGAAGCGCCTATGCGGGTTCTGAAGCTCAGCCGTGAAGAAGCCGTCGAGCGCGCCGGGCAATATCTGGGGCTGGTCGGCATGGGTCACAAGGCTGACGCTTACCCTGCGCAATTGTCCGGCGGACAGCAGCAACGCGTGGCGATCGCCCGCGCCCTTGCCATGCGTCCACAAGTGATGCTGTTCGACGAGGTGACGTCTGCACTGGACCCTGAGCTGGTCGGCGAAGTGCTCGCCGTCATTCGTGCCATTGCCCATGAACAGCAAATGACCATGCTACTGGTCACCCACGAAATGAAGTTCGCACAAGACATTGCCGACCGTGTGCTGTTCATGGAGGCAGGGAAGGTGGTGGCCGATGGCACGCCGGAACAGATCCTGATCAATCCGGACAACGAACGCACCCGGCGCTTTTTGAACCTTGTGGAGCAGCGCTGACGAGACGGCGCACTGGCTGCCTGACGCTCAGGCAGCCAGCACTCAGGTGCCTTACGGCTTCCAGGCGCCGCCTTCGACAATTACCGCTGCCGGATCAGTGCCTGCTGCCAGTTGATCGCGAACGTATTGGTCGTACAGCTTGAGCAGGTATTTCTCTTTGCCCAGGCTCGCCAGCTCACCATTGACCCAGTCGCGCAGTTCGACGTTGCCCTTCTTCACCGCCGGGGCGATCGGCGCTTCGTCGCCCAGTTTCTGCGCCAGCACACGGTAGCCCGGGTTCTGCCTGGCCCAGCTGAACAGCACCAGATTGTCCTGCGCGTAGGCATCGCCACGGCCGTTGGCCAGCGCCTGCAGCGATTCGGAGTTCTTCTCGAATTTGAGCAGCTTCCAGTCAGGATGGTTCTTGGTCAGCCAGATGTCGGCGGTGGTGCCAGTGGTGACGATGGTGGTCTTCTTCGCCAGGTCGTCCAGGCTCTTCACGTCACTCTTTTCAGGCACCAGCGCCTGCACCGCAACACGCAGGTTGGGGTGGGTGAAGTCCACCACTTGCGCGCGTTCCGGGGTCACGGTCATGTTGGCCAGGATCAGGTCGACCTTGTCGCTCTGCAGAAACGGAATACGGCTGGCGGGCTCGACCACCACGAACTCGATCTTGTTCTCGTCGCCCAGCAAGTCCTTGGCGAAGCGCCGACCCAGATCGGTGTCGAATCCGACGTAATCACCCTTCTCGTTGACGAAACCGAACGGCGGCTTGTCGCTGAAGACGCCGACGATCAATTTGTTACGGGCCTTGATCTTGTCGACATAGCTATCGGCGTGGGCCGCAGTGGTGATACCGGACAACAATCCGAGCGCGAGCAGCGGGTAAACCAGGGCAGTTTTAAACATCACGATGCGTTCCTTTTTGGCATGTTTTCTACGTAGGAGAATTTCTCGAGAAACTGCTGCGCGCGTGCGGTCTGCGGGGAGCTGAAGAAGGTTTCGGGAGCGGCCTGCTCGACGATACGGCCGCCGTCCATAAAGAGGATCCGGTCCGCCACCGCACGGGCAAAGGCCATTTCATGGGTGACGATCAACAGCGTCATGCCGCTGCGCGCCAGGTCGAGGATGACCTCCAGCACTTCCTTGACCATTTCCGGGTCGAGGGCGGCAGTGACTTCGTCAAAGAGCATGACTTTCGGGTTCATGCACAGCGCCCGGACAATCGCGATGCGCTGTTGCTGGCCGCCGGACAGCTGGCGAGGAAAGGCATCACGCTTGTCCAGCAAACCAACACGGGCAAGAAGCGTCTCGGCCTGCTGTCGTGCCTTGGCCCTCGGGCGCTTCTGCACGTTCACCGGGCCAAGCAGAATGTTGTCCAGCACGCTCATGTGCGGGAACAGGTGATAACTCTGGAACACCATGCCGATCTGCTGACGCACCTGACGCCAGTCGGTGTTCGGCGCAAGCTCTCGGCCGGCGAAGCGGTAATGCCCGGCATGACCGGATTCCAGGCCATTGAGACAACGCAACAGGGTACTTTTGCCGCAGCCACTGGGCCCCAGAATCACCACCACTTCGCCTTCGCGCACGCTCAGGTCGACGTCCTGCAACACCGGCGCGTCACCAAAGCGTTTACTGAAACCGGACAGTTCTATCAATGCACTCATGAGTGACTCCTGCGTCGCTCGAGCACACGTGAAGCGGCCGACAACGGATAGCAGACGAAAAAGAAAAACAGGAACAGAAAGCCGTAGATCAGCACCGACTCGTAGGTGCGTTCGATGATCTGCTGGCCGATCTTGATCACGTCGACCACGCCGATCAGCACCGCCAAGGAGCTGGTCTTGATCAGCCGGGTGAACACGTTGATCATCGGCGGCGTCATGCGACGCAACGCCTGAGGCAACAACACCCGTCCATACAGCCCCGGCAATCCGAGACCGATGGCAAGCCCCGCTTCGCGCTGACCACGAGGAATGGACAGCAAGGCGCCACGCACCACCTCGCCGGTCTCACTGATGCCCCACAACGACAATACCAGCACCGCGCACCAGAAGCCGGAAATGCTCCAGCCCAGGAAAATCGGCAATGCGAAAAAGAACAGGTAGAGCCAGACCAGCACCGGAATCGCCCGGAAGGCTTCCAGGTACACCAGCAGCACGCGGTCCACCCAACGAATCCCGAGGTTGCGCAGAATGCCGTAAGCCACCCCACCGACGCTGCTGAACACGATGGCCAGCGCCGAAATGCCCAGCGTGCGGCCGATACCGGTCAGCAGCTGCGGCGCGGACACCCATAACAATTCAAGACCCGAACTGGCCATGCTGGAGCCTCCTTTCGACGAGGCGCAACAACAGCGAAAGCGGCACGAACAGCAGTACACAGAGCCCGGTCATCACTGCGAGCATTTCGTAGGTCTTGTAATAAAGCGCGATGTAATTCTTGGTGGTGTAGAGAATCTCCGGCACCGCCACAGCCGACACCACGGTGGTCTCCTTGAGCAGAAACACGAAGTTGGCGAACAGCGCTGGCAGGCTGAGAATCCCCGCCTGGGGCAGTATCACGTGGCGCAGCAACTGCCAGCGAGACAGCCCGATCGACAGGCCTGATTCGATCTGCGCCTTCGGCACCGCCTCGACCCCCGCCCGCAGAATCTCGGTCAGGTACGCGCCACCCAGAAAGGTCATCGCGATGATCGCCGAGGCGAACCCGGAAATCCGGATACCGATACTCGGCAGCGCGAAGTAGATGAAAAACAGCTGAATTAACAGCGGCGTGTTGCGCGCCAGTTCGACATACAACCGCACCAGCGAACGCAGCACGGGTACTTTAAACACGGCAATGGTGGCGTTGATCAGCGCGACACACAACGAGGTGCCAATGGCGATCAGACCGACCTGCAGCGTGACACCGACGGCGGCGATGAATGCAGGCAAAGTCGTGAGAATAAAATCGACATCGAAATTCATCGCGGCGCCCGCTGTTTCAAACGGCGCGGCAGGCGGATTACGGTAGGCACTGAAACTCCTGAAATCACAAGTGAGACGCTCATTGAAGAGTGCGTTTATGAAGCGTTCAGGTTGATTGCAGGCTTTGTGCCATACAGCAAAGGTCGGGAAAACAGGTCGAAGAGACGCAAACAAGCACCGTAACTTGTTGTTTTTAAATCACCTTGCTTATCAACTGTTGCTCAGGCAACAGCCTGGACGCGGCGCAAACGTCCACCTAAGCTAATTCCAAAATGATATTTAAATTTCAGTTGATAGAACATTAAGCTCCAAGCCCAGAACGCGGTTCGATGCGATATCGCCGCACTTTCCAACCCTGGGCGTGTTCAAAGAATGACTAAAACAAGCAGGACGTTAAGAGCGGGTGCCGTGCTGGGTGCCTTGGTGCTTTCGCTGACGGCGCAAGCCGCAGACCTCACCTTTGGCTACATCACTGGCATCGACCCGGTGAAGCGCGCCATCGCCGACGGCGAATACGAGAAGGCCATCGGCAGCAAGATCGACTGGCGCCAATTCGATGCAGGCCCAGCGGTGCTGGCCGCCATGGCCTCGGGCGACGTGCAGATCGGCAATCTGGGGTCGAGCCCGCTGGCCGCTGCCGCTTCGCGCAACATGCCTCTGGTGGCGTTCATCGTCACCTCGCAAATCCAGAGCTCCGAGGCGCTGGTGGTGCGCAATGGCAGTGGCATCGCCAACCCGCAGGACCTGATCGGCAAGAAGATCGCCGTGCCGTTCGTGTCGACCTCTCACTACAGCCTGTTGGGCGCGCTCAAGCACTGGAACATCGATCCTCGTCAGGTCACCATCGTCAACCTGACGCCGATGCAGATCACCGCCGCGTGGAAACGCGGAGACATCGACGGCGCATTCACCTGGTCGCCGGCATTGGGCGAGATCCGCAAGACCGGCAAGATCCTCACCGACGCAGGCCAGGTGTCCCAGTGGGGCGCGCCGACGTTCGAAGTGTGGGTAGCGCGCAAGGACTTCGCAGAGAAGAATCCAAAGGTCGTCGCCGACTTCGCCAAGGTAAGCCTGGCAGCGATTGCCGACTACACCACGCACAAATCCGAATGGACGGCAGACTCGCAACCGGTCAAGACCATCGCCCGCTTCACCGGTTCGAACGCAGCCGACATCCCCGAACTGCTGGACGGCTCGCACTTCCCCACTGCTGCCGAACAGAAGTCCCCGGAACTGCTCGGCGGCGGCACGGTGACCGCCATCGCCAAGACCGCCGAGTTCCTGAAGGAACAGGGCAAGATCGAAAGCGTGTTGCCTGACTACTCGTCGTTCGTCAGCGACAAGTTCATCAGCGAATGAGGTCGGCGATAGCGCCTGAATGCGATCAAGGCATCGCATTCAGGCGCTATTGGATCGACGGCAGCACTCAGTTGAAATTAACTGCCTTCATCGCCTTGGTATTCACATTCAATTGGAAGATATCCGGCCGTGAGTAGTGGCCGCAGACGTCGAAATCCAGGTTGGACTTGCTGAGGATCGACAGGTCGACGTCGGCGTACAGTTCGGTTTCACAGTCGTAGACAGGCCCCGCGAGAACCTCGCCCAGGGGACTGACGATCATGCTGCCGCCACGCATGACGTACTCGTCCGATTTAAAGTCCAGGCCAAACGCCTGCTGATAACTTTCCGGGTACTCTTCCAGCTTGATGGACTGGCACGCCGAGAGCACGAAGGTGCGGCCTTCGAGGGCGATGTGCACCATCGAACTGCCCCAGCTCTTGCGATCATCGGCGGTCGGCGCGCAATAGAACTGCACGCCTTGAGCGTACATCGCCTGACGCAGAGCCGGCATGTAGTTCTCCCAGCAGATGACATTGCCGATCACGCCGATGTCCGTGTCGATGGCTTCAATGGTCGAGCCATCGCCAAAGCCCCAGATGATTCTTTCCTGTCCGGTCGGCATCAGTTTGCGATGGTAGCTGGCGATGCCCTTGCCCGGGATGAACGTGACTGCGGTGCAATACAGGGTGCGGCCGAAGCGCTCGATGATGCCCATGACCACCATCACGTTGAGCTCGTCGACACAGTCGGCCAGCACCGCCAGTTCCGGTCCGTCCAGCGCCACCGCGCCCTCGACGTATTCGTTGTAGAGGTCTCGGCCGGTGGTGGTGCGATTGCCGACCACACTGCCAAAGCTCTGGCCTTTGGGGTACCCGCCGATGAAGGCTTCGGGAAACACCGCCAGTTTCGCGCCCTGACTGGCGACGCGGTGCAGGATAGCGCAGGCCTTTTCGACGCTTGCCACCGGGGCGAAAGGAATGGATGACGCCTGAATCACGGCTACACGGGTCATGCGGATACTCCTAGTACTCGGAAATGTTGTTGTCTTTGGTTTCTGGAAGCATCACCAGCAGGACGACGAAGCAGATCGCCGAGACTGCCGTGAGATAAAGCGCAGGAATGTTTGCGTCGCCGGTGGCCTTGATCAGCGCTGCGGCAATGAACGGCCCCGGGCCTGCCAGAGTGGCGAGCGCCAGGTTGTGCCCCAGCGCGGCGCCGGTGGAGCGGATCGATGCCGGGAACACTTCCACCAGCAGCACGACGTCCATCACCGCGGTAATCGCGACCAGAATTCCAAAGATCAGTAACGCGGCCACGATCAACGTCGTGTCGCCACTGTTGAGCATCCAGAAGATCGGGTAGGCCATGACCGTGAGGCCGGCGGCGGCGAACAGCAGCAGCTTGCGGCGACCGATTGCATCGCTCAGGCGGCCAATGAGCGGATTGACGATGCAATAGACCACCAAGGCGATACTGCAAAGCCAGAGGGCTGTGCTCTTGGGCAGGCCGACAGAGGTGACGAGATGGTTGTTGGCGTAGGTGATGAAGTAATACAGCGACACGCCGAACAAGGCGGAGAACGCATAGGTGGTGATGAACGCCTTGCGTTTTGCAGCGGGCGTCGGCGCTGCCAGCTTCATCGAAGCACGCTGCTTGACCAACTCTTCGTAGACCGGCGTGTCCCCCAGCTTGCGCCTGATGAACACGGCGACACCGGTCATCACGATCGAGACAACGAACGGAACCCGCCATCCCCAGGCCGTCAGTTGTTCGTCAGTCAGGCCTGAGGAAAGCAGCGCGGCGGTGAAGGTACCAGCCAGAAAGGCCAGGCCCGCCGTGCCGGTGATGACGCTGGCCGCCGTCGCCCTGCGGTTGTTCGGCGCGCTCTCGACGATGTAGATCCCGGCGCTGGACCACTCGCCGCCCACCATCATCCCCTGAATGAACCGTAACGCGATGAGCAGGATGGGCGCGGCGATGCCGATTGCGCTATACGGGGGCAGCAGGCCGATGATCGTGGTGCAGATCCCCATGCCGAACACCGTCACGATCAGCACCGCGCGGCGCCCGAGCCTGTCGCCCAACGGGCCCAGTATCAAGGCGCCCAGTGGTCGGGAAAGAAAGCCGACCGCGAACACCGCCAGCGACGATAACATCGAGACGCCGGCAGCGGTGGATGGGAAAAACAACGCACCAATCACGCCCGCAAAATACCCGTAGATCGCGAAATCGAACCACTCCATGAAGTTGCCGATGCCCACGGCAATGGCGCGTTTGCGGATATCCAGGTCCGCCGGCCTGGTCGGGGCATGCCCCTTGCTTATCGAATTCTGTGCCACGCTCATAAGACTGCCCCTTTGGTTGGTTTCGTGTTCTTCTTTTGGGGGACATCCTAGGAACCGCTCAGGGCTCGTCGCAAACGATTAGGAAATATGAACCGGATTAACGTACGTAATATCTCTCGCACCGACCTGAATCTGCTGCTGACGTTTCACTGCCTGATGACCGAGCGCAGCGCGACGAGGGCCTCGGCCGTGCTGCATGTCACCCAGGGTGCGGTGAGCTCGGCGCTCAGGCGCCTGCGCGAGCAGTTCGGCGATGAATTGTTTGTCCGGACCAGCGCGGGCATGCAGCCCACCCGGCGAGCGCTTGAGATTGCACCGATGATTGCCGAGGCGCTGTCGACGGTCTCTGCGCTGCTGGGTTCAGATGCAGCGTTCTCCCCTCAGGAATCCCACTACGTTTTCAACCTCGCGATGTCCGATGACATTGAGGCCTTCCTCGCGCCCAGGCTGGTCGAGGCCGTGTCCAGGGAGCGACTGGGGGTGCGCTTCGCCTTTCATCAGACCAACAGTTCGTTGTGGAAAAACGCACTGCACGACCCGGCGATGGATCTGGTGATTTGCAGCGAACCGAAGGACTTCAGCACCAATTACTCGTCCCAGGTGCTGTTCTCTTCCTCCTATTCCTGCCTGTTCAGGCCAAGTGCCTGTGGCCAGGAAAGCCTGAGTCAGGAAGAGTACTTCGCTGCCGAACACGTGCGCATCTGCTTCGACGGCAGGCGTGGCTTCATCGATGACTTGTTCGAAAAAGCCGGCCACACGCGCAAAGTGACCGCTTCATTCACCCACTTCGCCGGGGCCCTGACGACCCTGCTGAGCAGCGACGTGGTCGCGACTATCCCGACTTTTGCCGCGCGGGCCTTCGCTCAGCACATGCCGTTGACCACCTGCCCCGTGCCGCTGGCGGTTCCGTCCTTCCGGTCGTTCATGGTCTGGGACATCGCCAAGCAGGACAAACTCCAGCACGAATGGATTCGCGGCTTCATTGCTCAGCTCACTCAGGGGCTGGAGTGAAACCCGGGCCCCATGCACGCCCCGGCATCGGAGCCGACCTGTTGCTGTTCTGGCTCAGCGCTTCATGAGCTGCATCTGTTGTCGATAATCGTCGGTCACCTGGCGCGCCTGATTGGTCCCTGAGACCACTCGCGGGGTGATCAGCACGATCAGCTCGGTTCGGTCTCTGGATTTGCTGGTGCTCCCGAACAGCCAGCGCAAACCGGGAATGCTGCCAAGGCCGGGGACGCTGGAGGTGGACTCGGCGTTGTCCTGCTTGATCAAGCCACCCAGCAGCACGGTCTGCCCGCTTTGCACCGCCACCTGAGTCGATACCGAGCGCGTGGAGATACTCGGGTTCGGCTGGCTGGTGGTCACCGCACTGGTATCGGCGTCGCTGACCTGTTGCTGAATGTCCATGTACACCAGACCGCCCGGATTGATGCGCGGGGTCACGTCCAGGATGACGCCGGTCTGGACGTATTCAACGCTGCTGAGTGTGGTGTTCGAGGTGCTGGTGTTGACCGTGGTCTGGCTGATGGGAATGTTGTCGCCCACCTGGATCTGCGCCTGCTGATTGTTCATCACCACCAGCGAAGGCGCAGACAGCACTTGGGTCCGACCGTTGGTTTCCAGCGCATGCAGTGCGACTTGCAGGTTGCTGCTGACAAAGGAATAGAACAGCGAATCGGTGGCCCCCAACCCCGCTCCGCCACTGCCCAGCGCACCTTGACTGCCGGAGGTGTTCGCCACGGTGGTGCTGGAGGAATTGCCCGCCAGCTTGCCCAGGTACCACTGCACGCCCAGGTCGAGCTCGCCGCTGAGCTTGACCTCCAGAATGCGCGTTTCGATCTGCACCTGCAGCGGGAGGTTGTCCAGACGCTTGATCGCCGATTCGATCTCTTTCCACTGCGCCGGCCGGGTTCTGACCAACAGTTGATTGGTGCTCTTCTGGGCCGTGATCCTTACGCTTTCCTGAAGGCTCTTGCCGGTGCCCTGCTCGCTTGAGCTACCGCCGGACTCATCACTGGAGGCTTCACTGTCGGTATCGTCCTGCGCCTCTTGTTCTGTTGGGCTCTGCCCGGAAGCATTGTCCTTTGCAGTGCGCAACCCATTGAGTGCCTGGCTGCTGGCGGTGCCATTGCCGGTGCCGGTGCCGTTGAGAGAAGACAGGGTCGTGGTGCGCAAACCCGGGGCGACTTTGGCGGCGCTGTCATCCTTGATGGCTCCGCTGCCGTAGATTTGCCGCAGGTATCTGGCCAGATCCGACGCCTTCATGTTGCGCACGTCGTACACGTACATCTGCGGCTCGTTGCCCCCGCCTTCGTCGATGGTCTTGATCCAGTCCCCCACCTCTTGCAGATAGGCTGGCTGAGCCGAGATCGCCACCACGGAATTGGTGCGTTCATTGGGCATGAACTTGATCATGCCTGCCAGTGGAGTACCGCTGTCGGGGCCGAACAGCCTCAGCAACTGCGGCATCAGTTCCGATACCGAAGCATGTTGCAGGCCGTAGACACCGATAGACATCCCTTTGAGCCAGTCCACGTCGAAGGTGTCGATGGTGTCCTGGTAGTTGGCGAGCTCGTTCGGGGTGCCCGAAAGGCTCAGCACGTTGCGCCCTGGATCGACCAGCAGAAAGGCGTCTTCACGCACAAAGGGCTTGAGCAGTTTCTGCATTTCGGCCGCTGCGATATAGCGCAACGGATACAGCCGCGCCGACATGCCCGGGGCGGGCTCGGCCACCGGCATTTCCGGTACCAGCTTGCCGGCAACCGCCTGCGCCGCGGGAAGGATCACGTAACGCTCGCCCTGACGGATCATCGCGTTGTTGGTCCAGGACAGCAGCGTTTCGAGGATCGATAGCGCCTGTTGCTTGTTGACCGGCCGGGACGTCGAGAAGCTGACGTTGCCCTTCACACCCTGATTGATGCTGTAGTTGGCATGTAGCAGGTCACCCATCACCGTGTTGATCACCGCTTCGATAGGCTGATCCGTGAAATTGAAAACGATATCGCCCTGCGCGTCTTCTGCGGCCGGTTTCGCGGGCGCTTGCGGGTGGATGAACCGCTGGTTGCCGACGATGATCTTGCGCTGCGCGGGCGTAATGCCCTCTGCCGCGCCTTGCCCTGAAGGGGCGGAAACCGGCTCTGCCTCCGGCAGGTCCGCACGTTCAGCACCGGTCCCGTTGAACGCTTCTCGCATCAACTGCGGGTCGTTGGAAGGCGCTTGAGAGGACGTGGCGCAACCGGCCAGCAGTAGAGCGGTTGCCAGCCCCAGCGTCGGGGTACGCAGACAAGCGGTGATGGAATTGAAGCGCAAGATATCAGTCATGAGAGGTTACGTGTGGAAGGGTCATTAGAGGTGCCGGGACAGGTACGGGAAGACGCGGTACCAGCAGTTTCAAGGTGTGCGTCTGCCCCTGGCGCTGAAAGGTGGCACTGCCGACGTCGACCTGGGACAAGGCCCAGCCGCCATCCAGCGCGTCACCCTGTTTGAGTTTCACGTTGCGCTGACTGGCCAGGCGCAGCAGCGCCCATTTGCTCGTGCCATCGGCAATCACACCGGTCAGCCGAACACCGTCCAATTGCTGAACGAGAGGTCCGTTCTTGCTGAGATCCGGTTGCCGATCAGGGCTGAACAGCGGGTGTTGCCAAGCGACCGCCCGTTCGCCGGAGGGCAATTCGGCCAGCCGTGGCACGGTGGCGGGTTTGATCGGCGCAGGCACTGCCATATCGCTTTGCCCCCATTGAATATCGGGCTCGGCGCAGAGCAATGTCCAGGCCAGGGCGGTGCTCAATACGCAGTTGCATGCAACCAGAAAACCTGTGGTGCGATTGATCTTCATGCCGACGGCCTCTTGGGTGCTGCCGTCAGATAACCACGCAACAACAACTGCACTTTCATGCGCCCCGCAGGCCCCGTGGGCGGCGCGTTGGCCGCGCGACTGACGTTCAGGGCTTCGACGAACAACGACGGCTGGCCGTATTCAAAGCCATGCAGCACCTGCATTAACGGCTCGGTGGCGCATTCGAGTGTCAGGCTGACCTTGACCTGCCGATAACGCTGAGCACCGTCCTGCTCGGGAGCGATCGGCGCACGCTGAGTGACTTCGCAGCCCGGCCCCAACGCTGCCACGGCCTTGATCCGGTCTACCGCGATCTGCATCAGGTCCGCTGCCACGCCGCTTGGGTCATCGCCCGGCAGCAGGCTGCGGCGGCTGGCCGGGTCCTGGCGTGCATGCTCAAGTTCTGCCTGCACCGCCGGCGCCTGAGCCAACGCGCGGGCGTAGCGTTGATGCTGGGTCTGCAGCACCTGCTTCTGCTGATCGAGGTCTGCCATTGGCGTCGCGAACCAACTGTCGATCAACAACGACCAGCCAGCCCACAGCAGCAGCCCGAGCATGCCCAAGGCCAGGATGCGACGCTCGTTACGATTAACGGGACGGCGCATCGGAGGCCTCCTGCCGGAGCTGGGCGGCGAGAGAGAAACGGTCTTTGCCTGACTGTGGGTCTGGCTGGATCACTCCCTGAAAACGCGCGTTCTGCAGGCTATGGCAGTCGCGCACCCGATTGATCAGGGCACTGGCCTGGGGGCTCTGGCCGCTCATGCTCACATCGCCGCTTTCGCGCACTTCCAGTTGTTCCAGCCAGGTGTCATCGCCCAGGCAGTGGCTCAGCTCCGTCAGCAGGACGGTCAGCGTCGGACGTGAAGTCTTCAAGCGGGCCAGATAACCGGACGCGCCCTGGGTGTCGGTGAGCTCCCGCCGCGACGCTTCAAGCCCTGTCATCTGCTGGCGTTGTTGCGCAACAGCCTGGCTCATGCGTTCGACCTGCGTCTGGCGTCGGTCAAGCAGGCTCAGCATCAGGGCAACCGTCAGTGCCGCGCAGGTCAGCAGCAACACGCGACGGGTATGCGCAGTGCGTGAAGGCGCGGGACGCAACGAGGATGGCAGCAAGTCGACGCCCATTGCGTCGTCGTGCGCATCCAGAGCGTCGATGGCCTGAAGGATCAGCCCCGCCTCCCGGCAATCCTCGATGATCTGCATCAGCCGCTCGCGATCGACGACTACCAATCGCACCGAAACGCGGTCTGCCGTGCGTTGAGTGACGCGTGTGGCGAAGTGCACCTGATCGGCACTGAACGGCGTGTAGCGGTCGATCTCGAAGGACATGACCCGCATCAGATCGGCGGCGGCCGCCACCGGCAGGTTGATGGTCTGGGCCATCACCTCAGAGTACGGCAGCACCAGCGTTGCGCTCGCGCAGGCAACCTGCGACGGCAGCGGCCAAAGGATGCGCCGCAGCGAAGCACGCGCGACCATTCGGCGGCGCATGGAGACCGGCAACAGATCGATCAATTCGTCGATCCAGGCACGCACCCAGCCACAGGCACGAATGACATGCCGATGACGGCCAGACTCCGTGGCGAGTGCGGCCAGACGTTTAAGCGGGGTATTCAACAAAGCCTTCATTCTTGCCAGCGCAGGACGCGAAACGGCCTGGCGCCCTCCTTTACCGAGGTCAACATCAAGGTCACCTGCAGCGTCGAGCGGTAGCCATTGGGCAGGCGCGCTTCACTGACGACGGTGAATATCTGTCCGGCGTTGGCCCCCGACGAGCGCAACACAGGCAAGCTCAGTGCCTGGGCCAGCGGTGCGGGGGTCAATGCCGGATCCGGTTGCATCTGCCCGGACCAGACCGTGATCCACGGCACCAGGCAGCGGTATAACGAAAAACTCATGCCCGGCATGTCACGCAGCTCTTCCAGCGTGCGTAGCGGCACCGGTTCGTGGCGCTGGCGCTCCAGCGCTTGCAGCACCGGGCCGCTGGCCTGCGGATCCGCACCGCAGGACAGAAGCAAACGGCCAACGTCCTGCACCGACGCGGCATTGAGGTCCAGCTTGCCGCGCTCGCTGTGCACGCTGACAGTGAGTTCGGCACCGGCAAAACTCAGCACGTGGGGCTCACCGTCCGCCGACCAGCGCGCTTTGGGATCGCGGGCCTGCAAGGCCATGACTGCCTGACTCAGTCCGGCCTCGGCAGCGAACAATCCCCGGGTGTGCGCGACCTGCCATTGCGCTTGCCGGTTCTGCAATTGCACGGTGGCGGCCAGCGTCCCGAGCAACGTGCTCAGCAGCGCCAGCACCCACAAGACCAACAGCAGCGCGACGCCGCGCTGGCGTTTCATCGTGCTGCCTCGTTCACCAGGTCCAGGCGCAATCGCACCTCCTCGGTCACCCAGGGCACGCCGCCAGCCAGCCGCGCTTCGATACGCACCCTGCGTGGCAGGCGCTCGGGCCAGGGCCATTCACTGAGCCAACCGCTGTCCTTGCCCAGAGGCGCAAGGCCCCGGTAGCTGAACGTCAGCCTCTGCACCCCGGACAGCAGCCGTTGCGACTCGCCAAAGGCGTGCAACGCTGAGCCTTCGAGCCGGGCGAAATCCACGGTCAGTTGGTGTCGCTGCAGGCTCAACCGCTGCAGATAAATCCCGCCACCCACGGAGTCCGGCAGCGGCGCGTAAAACCTCATCGACTGCGCGTGACCGATGAAACGTTCAGGTCTGGCAGCGGCGTCAGCCGGGGACACTGGCAGGGCCTGACTCAGTGAACGCCGCAAAAATCCCTGCCCCGCCCGCACCTCGTCCAATTGCGTACTGAAGCGCTCGGCCTTGGCGGACGCTCGACTGGCGCCGACCAACGCAGCGCCCACCAGTCCCAGCAACACGCCGAGCAGGCTCAGCACGACAAGAATTTCCAACAGGGTAAAGCCGGCCTGACGCTTCACGGCACAGGCCCCAAAGGCCTGGGTCTTCACGGTGAAGTACTCCCGGCCTGAACGCGCTGGGTACTCAAACGTGCTTCCCGGCCATCCGCCCTCAGCAGCAGATCGACCCGCAACAACTGCGCGGCACCCGCCACGGAGGGCTCCACGGCAACATCCAGCGTCCACCGTACCCCGTCCCAATCGCCCTCACTGCGACCAGCCGCAAGCGGGGCGCTGTCCAGCTCATCCATGAGCGATTGCCCCGCCTGATTCAACCGGTCGCTGCGGGCGCTTTGCTGCAAGGCGCGCGCACTCTGGCCAAACGCTCCCAACAGCACTGTGGCGCAGAGTGCCAACACTGCCACTGCCGCGAGCATCTCCAGTAATGTAAAACCGCGCTCAGAAGTGGTCATGGCACATCGCGCAGGCTCACCGCTCCGGTCAGCCAGTTGACGTCCACTCGCCACTGGCGTTGCTCACGGGTGATCGAAACGTTGCCGCCGCTGGCGCCGCCATCCGGGTAGAACTCAAAGGCCGCGCCCAGCCCTTCGGCCGTCTGCAGGTGCACGTTCCAGTCCCTGGGCCAATGGCTGAGCGGTTTGCCCGGCGCCTGCACCGTTCGCTGGCGCAGGTCGAAACGGGTGCGGGCCGGTTGCCCGGTGACAATCGCCTGAACCCGGGCGGCACGCAGTGCTTGCACCACTTCGCTCAGGGCGCGGCGTTCGCTCGCGGTGTGCAGTCCCTTGCCCACGCCCAAACCCACCAGACCGACACACATGCCGATCAGGACGATGACCACCAAGAGTTCGAACAGGGTAAAACCACGGGCTCGCCTCGCGCTGTGCATGAGAACGGTTATTCCCAATTGCCCAGGTCGGCCTTGTAGCCGTCGCCGCCAGGCTGGCCGTCCTGGCCGAAAAAGATCAGGTCGAAGCTGCCGTGCTCGCCGGGAAAGCGGTAGCCGAATGCATGGCCGAACGGGTCCTTGAGGTCCGACTGCTTGGCGTAAGGCCCGTTCCAGCCGCTGGCATTGGCGGGTTTGCTCAGCAATTGCTGCAGGTTGGCCGGTGGCGATCCGACGTCCAGGCCGTAGCTTTCGATCTTCATGCTCAGGCTGGCCAGTTGGGCCTTGCCCGCACCATATTTGCCTTTGTCGACGTTGCCGCCGACCTGACGCACGACGATGGTGGCGACAATGCCCAGCAGCACGATGACCGCAAGCATTTCCAGCAGGGTAAAACCGCCCTGGCGACGGGCAAACTGTGTGGTTTTCATGCAGTGTTCCTTCAAATGTTACTGGTGAGGCTCATCAGCGGCAGCATGATGGCGAGCATGATCACGGCGACCATCACCGCCATGACCACCGTGAGGGTCGGAACCAGGGCGGCGAGCATCCGGTCAATGCCGCGTTTGGCTTCGACGTCGAAGACCTGAGCGACCTTGAGCAGCATGCGGTCGAGTTCGCCGGACTGTTCGCCGACCTCGATCATCTGAATCGCCAGTTCCGGCAGCAGCGGTTGCTGGCCGAACGCGCTGGCGAGGGTCCCACCGCTCTTGACCCATTCGCTGGCCTGCTCGACCTGAGCGACCAGCGCGCGATTGCTGCACACCTGGCGCACGACCTGTAGCGCTTGCAACAGCGCCACGCCATTACTGAGCAATGTGCCGAGGGTGCGCGCCAGACGCGCGGCTTCGATGCGTTGTACCAGCGGGCCGATGATTTTCAGGCCCAGCAGCCAGCGATCATGGCGCTGGCGGCGGGCTGGGTTGCGCAGGCCAATGGCGACGCTCCAGAGCACGGCGACGATCACGCCAGACAGCACCAGCCCCCACGCACCGAGAAATTCGCCCATCGCCAGAATGACTTGGGTGATCAGCGGGATCGGCACCCCCAGATCACGGAAGATCGGCACGAACTGCGGCACCACGTACGCCAGTAAAAGCGCCAGGGAGCCCAGTACGCCGACGATGAGGAACGCCGGATAAATCAGGGCGTTGATGACCTCGCCGCGGAGCATCTGACTGCGTTCCAGATAATCGCTGAGCTGACTCAGCGTGTCCTCCAGCGCCCCGCCCGCTTCACCGGCACGCACCATGCTGATGTACAGCGTGGAAAACTGTCCCCCCTCTTCCTCCAGCGCTTGAGAGAACGGTTTGCCGGCCTTGACCTGTTCGCGGATACGTTCGATCAGCGCGCGAATCCTGGGCTCATGGGTCTGGCGAACGAGAATGTCCAGCGAGCGTTCCAGTGGCTGACCTGCGCTGAGCAGCGTGCCCAATTGCTGAGTGAAGCTGACCAGCGCGGCGCCGTTCATGACGAGGCGGGTCCGGGTCAGCCGCTGACTGCCTGCTTCGACGTCCAGCACCAGCCAGCCACGGGCCTGCAACTGGCGCACCGCCGCCTGCTCGCTCGCGGCGTCGATATTGCCCGTCTGCGCAGTGCCTTCAGCGTCCAGCGCGCGGTACTGAAAGGAATGCACGTCAGTCACCCCGAGCCACGCGCAACACTTCTTCCAGCGACGTGACGCCCGCCAGCGCCTGACGCAACCCCTCTTCGAACAGTGTGACCAGGCCGTTGCGCCGTGCCGCCTGCTCCAGCGTCGCGGCATCCGCCTGACGCATGAGCAGGCCACGCAGTTCTTCATTCATCACCAGCAATTCGGTGATTGCGCTGCGCCCGTGGTAGCCGCCACCGACGCTGTCGGGGTCCGGGCGATACAGCAGGATCGGACGCTGATCGGTGTAGTGGTCCAAGCGATGACGAGCAATCAGTTCAGGCGGGGCCTCGAAAGCGATGCGGGTCTGTGGGTCCAGTCGCCTGACCAGTCGCTGGGCAAGCACGCCCTGTACCGTGGAGGCGATCAAGTAATGCTCGACGCCCATGTCCAGCAACCGCGTGATGCTCGCTGCGGCGCTGTTGGTGTGCAGGGTCGACAGCACCAGATGGCCGGTCAAGGAAGACTGGATCGCAATGCGGCAGGTTTCCAGATCACGTATTTCGCCGATCATGATCACGTCCGGGTCCTGACGCACGATGGAGCGCAGGGCGCCCGGAAAATCCAGGCCAATGGCCGGTTTGACTTGAATCTGATTGATCCCCGGCAACTGATACTCCACCGGATCCTCAACCGTGATGATCTTGCGCTCGGCGGTGTTGAGCCGCGACAGTGCGGTGTACAGGGTGGTGGTCTTGCCGGACCCCGTGGGCCCGGTGACCAGCAGAATGCCATGGGGGCGTTCAAGCAGGTCGAGCAACGTTTCCAGGCGCGAGCCTTCGATACCCAGGGTCTGAAAATCGAAACCGACGGTCTCGCGGTCCAGCAGTCTCATCACCACCGACTCGCCGAAACTCGTAGGCACGGTGGAGACCCGCAGATCGAGCTCCTTGCCCAGAACCCTGAGCATGATGCGGCCGTCCTGAGGCAGTCGACGTTCGGCGATGTCCAGGCGAGCCATGATCTTGAGACGTGAAATCACCGCTGCGCCATGGCTTGAAGGAGGCGCTTCGCCCTGCACCAGCAGACCGTCGATGCGATAGCGAACCTGCAAACGGTCCTCGAACGGCTCGACATGCACGTCCGAGGCACGGGCTTCCACGGCCTTTTGCAGAATCAGATTGACCACGCGGATGACCGGCGCTTCCGAGGCCAGATCCCTGAGGTGTTCGATGTCTTCCAGGGTGTCGCCTTCGAGGTCCAGCGACTCGATCAAGGCGTCCATCGCGGTGCGCCCTTCGCCATGAAAGCGCTCGATCAGACCATTGACTTCAGCAGCCGTGGCAATCAGCAGGGACAGCGGTCGACCGGCCCGGTAACTCAAGGCGTCCAGCGCGTAACCGCAAAGGGGCGCGCTGGCGGCGACACACAGATGCGCGGCATCCGAGCGGATCACCACCACACCGTAATGACGCAGGAATCGCTCGTTGCCGAACGGTTCGGGTGACGTCTGTTCAGCCGCTTGCTCCGGCGACAGACGCGGGACCCCCATCAGCGTTGCATAGCCCTGAGCCGCCTCCTCGTCACGGACAGCGCCGAGACGGATCAGCGTACGCAGAATGTCATCGTCGGTGCCGCTTTCCGCCAGGCACAATTTTCTCGCCCGAGTGATATCGGCGAGTTTTATTCCGGCCTGTTGCGCCAACCAGTCACAGACACTGGCCTGTGACGGTATTTGCGTGCACATTTTCGACATTTTGATATTCGGGGCAATAAGCCTGACGAACGCGCTGATAAAAACAGTGCGATCTTTGTTCAAATAAACCAGGGTCGACGACAACTAGTTGTGCACTTCCCTCCAGAAAAGCTGCAACTAACGCCGCATGGCAAGGGCATAAAAGACAATTAACAAGTGGGTACTTTTCAATACCGGCACAGCTTAGCAGGTGTTAAAACCTAACTGCAATTAGGTTTACCAAATAGCAATTTATCACCAATTTACGCGGTAAATATGACGCTTTATTGCGCGCTATTTCTTATTATCGACCGTTCTAGCTCCATAATTTGAGGTTTTTGATTTCATATCACATGTCTAACCATGCGCCCTGGCCTGCCATCAGTCGGTTTTCCGCTTTTTTTATGCCTGGGAAAAATAACTTTGCGAACATTGAACTTTTGAAGGCATCATTCGGACTTAGTATCCGGCCGCACTTGTGAATGTGTATTTAGTTAGCGACCGAGCTGCTATCAACTAGCCATCTATTGAGAAGATATAAAGATGAATCGACTACTGTTGCCCGTCATGGGCACACTGTTTTTGTGCGCCCAGAGTTTCTCTGCGCTGGCGGTGGAATCAACCAGCCCTGCCTCCAGTTCGACTTCCATGCAACAGGTGCGTGAGCAGATCGAGGCCAAACGCGACCAGATCAGCGGCGTCGCGCAAGTGAGCAAGATCACTGACAAGGGCACCGGGTCAGTTCTGGAAACCCCGATAGTCACCGACGATGCCCCGGCTCAGGAGCAGCAGCAATGAAGTCACCTGCCCTAGCCGTATTGCGCAACACCCTGAACCTCAGTCTGCTGGCCTTCGGTGTCGCACAGGCCAACCTGGCGCTGGCGGCCGTGACGCCTGCCACCGGCAATGAAGTCGAGGCGCGTGTCAGCTCGATCCTCGACAACATGAGCACCTCGGAAAAGATCAACTTCACCCGCGTAAACGACGGTCACATGATCCCGCCGCTGCTCAAATGGGGCATCAAAGGTACCGTCGCGTACGACTCCTCCATGGGCGTGCACGTGAACAACGCCACCTTCGGCGCGCAGTACCCGTCGCAGTCGGCACTCGCCGCGACCTGGAGCATCAACCGCGCCAAGGAATTCGGTCTGGCCATCGCCTACGAAACCCGTATCTCCGGCGGCCAACAGATGCTGTCGCCGGGCGTGAACCTCTATCGCACCCCGTTTGGCGGACGTTCGGCCGAGTACATGAGCGGTGAAGACCCGTTCCTCGGCGCGGTGCTCGCGCCAGCGGTGGTCAACGGCATTCAGGCGCAAGGCATTCAGGCCAGCGGCAAGCATTACGTGGCCAACGAACAGGAAGCCAACCGTCAGGCAGTCGACGTCAAGGTCGACGAGCGCACTCTGCGCGAAATGTACCTGCCGGGTTTCGAGTCGATGGTCAAGAATGCCAACGTCGCCTCGATCATGTGCGGATTCAACAAGATCAACGGCGACTACGCTTGTGAAAACCATCACCTGATCACTGACGTGCTCAAGGGCGAATGGGGCTATCAGGGTATGGTCATCAGCGACTTCAACGCCGTTCATGATGCGTTCAAGGGCGCATGGGCAGGAACCGATATCGACATGCCGTCAGGGCTGCAATTCACCGAAGCCAACCTGATGCCTTACCTGTGGAGCGGCCAACTGACGCAGAACGTCATCGACGACAAAGTGAAGCGCAACCTGCGCGGCATCGTCAGTTACGACCTGCAGGAAAACCTCAACACCGCCAAGACCCTGGAGCACACCGAGTACGGAACCCAGGCCGCGCTGAATACCGCCCGCGAAGCCATGGTGCTGCTGCGCAACGAGAACACCTCCGCCGGCAAACCGTTGTTGCCGCTGGATCGCTCAGCGAAAATCGCAGTCATCGGCGACTGGGCCCACGAAGCGCCTGCATCGCCGTTCGGCACTGCCAACTCGCCGCCCAACAGCTATGTCACTGAACTGAGCGGCCTCCAGCAACTGGCGTCGAACAGCTCGAACGTCACCTACCTGCCCGCCTTGAGCCTGGACCCGAAAAGCTCGGTCTGGTATCAGCCGTCCACCGGCCAGAACGACATCCGCAACTCCGGCGTGAAAGCCGAGTACTTCTCCAACACCACATTTTCCGGGGATCCGGCGCTGACCCGCGTCGAGCCTGGCGTGAACCTGAACTGGACCACCAGCACCAACGTCACCGATGCTGGCACAACGGCCGTGTCCGGTTTTAACCCGACTGCCGGTGCGTTTTCGGCGCGCTTCAGCTCGACCATCAAACCGACTGTTTCCGGCCCGCAGGTATTCAAGATACGCGCCGATGGCCCGTACAAACTGTGGGTGAACGATGAGCTGGTGCTGCAGAGCGACGGCGTGGCGCACTCTTCCGACGTGGTGAACGCGCTGGTCACCTCCGGCAAGACTTCCGCGCTGAAAGCCGGCAAGTCGTATGCCGTCAAGCTCGAATACCAACGCACGGCAGGCAACTTCACCCCGGCACTGGGCGGCCTGGCAGGCGTGCAGATGAGCTGGGCGGCGCTCAAGCCGCCAGCGGATCTGTCGAGCTACGACGCGGTGGTGATCGCCACCGGCACCAACTACGAGAACGAAGGCGAAGGCGCCGACCACGGTTTCGATCTGCCCGACCAACAGGCGGACCTGATCAGCGCCGTAACCAAGGCCAACCCGAACACCATCGTGGTCATGCACGGCGGCGGCGTGGCCAACATGCAGCCTTGGGCGAAGAAAGTCGGCGCCACCCTGCAAGCCTGGTTCCCGGGTCAGCAAGGCGGCCAGGCCCTGGCCGAGATTCTCTACGGCAAGGTCAACCCGTCGGGCAAACTGCCGATCACCATCGACAAGCAGATCGAAGACAACGCCAGTTACGCCTCGTATCCGGACCCGAGCCAATACCGCGGCGACAATGCGCTGACCGAGATGACCTATAACGAGGGTCTGTACCTGGGCTATCGTGCCTACGACAAGAAAAATACCAAACCGCTTTATCCGTTCGGTTTCGGTCTGTCGTACACCACGTTTGGCTACAGCGACCTGAAACTGTCCAGCAACGTGTTGACCCCTGGGGCGACGGTGGACGTGAAATTCACTGTGACCAACACCGGCGACAAGGCAGGATTCGAAGTGGCGCAGCTATACGTGCAGCCCGTCAACCCGGCCGTGGACCGTCCAGAGAAAGAACTCAAGGGCTTCACCAAGGTGTACCTCAAGCCGGGTGAGAGCAAGACGGTGAGCATCCCGCTCGACTCACGTTCGCTCGCCTACTACGTGGACAACACCGACAGCTGGAACGTCGATGCCGGCAAGTTCAGGATTCGCGTGGGCACCAACTCCGCTGACCTGGCCCTGAACCAGACGCTGACCACGCTCTACCCCGAGCAATTGACCACCCGCGACAGCAACCCGCTACCGGCGCCTGTGCGCAAGGCTGTTCAGGTTTCGGCTTCGCAGGCCTACTGACGACAGCGCAGGCTCAGGGATGAGCCTGCTTTTCTGGTGTTAGATCAAGCTCAAGGCGACGCAGATAGTTGTCGAAAACACCCATCACATCCACGCAATCCCGCCCTCGCAGCCATTGAATCTGCAACCCGTCCATGAGCGAAAACAGCTCCTGTGCCAGGGCCTTGACGTCCACCTGCGGTCTAATTTCACCGCTGTCGAGCAATGACGCCAGATGGGCTTGCGCATGCTCATGCACCATCTTGAAATTGTCTTGATGCCGGGCGAAGGCAGGATGCTTGTCTGACAGACTCTCCACGTTGATCATCAGCGCTGCCTGGCACTCCTGTGCATCCTCCACGCTGAACCCCATGCTCATGCGCAGAAAGCGCAAAAACCCGGCCAATGTCGGCTCGGTTTCCAGCTCGCCGAAACGCTCCACCACGCGTTGCTCGCGACGATCGAGCAAGGCTTGCAATAACGCGGTCTTGTTGGGGAAGTGATGCAGCAGGCCGACGGTGGTGATGCCGGCAAGATCGGCGACATCGCGCATCGACGCATTCAGATAACCATCCCGTGCAAACACCTGCGTCGCAGCATCGAGCAGGGCCATCCGACGCATTTCGCCCTTGGGGGCACGACGGCGCTTGGGTGCGGGAGGCTCTACCGGTTCGTGCTGTTCATCCATTCCTGACATAACCATCCACTGATAAATATTTACGGTGCGCCAGACCCATTGACTCAACGGATTGCGGCTGTGCACTGGCTGAAGAAACGCCTGAGCAGGAACAGCGCCCTAACAATCGCCAACACCGCTACCACAGCGTTACCGAGCCACATTGCACCGAGTGCACCGACCCCGCCGAACCATTGTGCGCCGAGGTAAACGAACGGCAACGTACCTGCGGTGCCACGCAGCCAGCCAAATACGGTGACCCACCAGGCGGTGCCCATGGTCAGAAATGTCGACTGGGCGACGAAGTCCAGACCGAACAGAATCCAGAGCCCGGCCCCCAGACGGGTGAACGCCAGAAGCATGTCACGACCGGCACCGGCCAGTTGAAAGTAGTCTGCAATTGCAGGGCCCGACAGCATCAGCGTCAGCCACAGCGCCACACCATAGAGGACCACTAACCTGGCTGTAAAGCGCACCGCCTGAGCGACACGATCATCCCTTCCCGCCCCCAGATTCTGGGCGATGATCGGCACCAGTGCGGTGGGTAACGCGAAATAAAGGCAGTAACCCAGCTGCAGGATCCGGTCGACGACCGCCATACCGGCCAGTACTGAAGTACCGAACGCCGCCAGGGTCATCATCAGGTACGTGATCCCGACCGGCATCGCGAGGTTGGCGAGCATGGCGGGTACGGCCACCCGCGCTGTCCGCGTGCAGTGCAGCGCGAACAGTTTGAAGTTCGCACGCAACGTCACGCCGAGGTGACGACTCACCAACGCCAGGCCGGCCACCATTGCAAACAGCGCCGCAAACAGACACGACAACCCTGCTCCCTGAATGCCCATACCAAACCCGAAGATCAGCAGCGGATCGGCCACTGCCAGCGTCAGTGCACCCGTGAGCAACGTAGCCAGCGCCAATTGCGGATGCCCTTGTGCCTTGAGCAGTTGCGCGCACATCTGCGCCAGCGCCATCGGTACGCTGGACACCAGGGTTATGCAAATAAAGGAACGGGCTGACAGATCGAGGTCACCGATCGCTGCGAACCAGCGCCCGAGCGGCTCCAGAAACAGGAACTCTGCCCCTGCGGTCAGCGCCGAGACGACGCCCGCCATGATCAACAGGTGGGTCACCAACCTGGCCAGTCGTTGCCGTGCATGCTTGCCGATACGTTCGGAGAGCAACGCCCCGGCAGCGATGATCACGCCGGAAACAAGAGCACCATTGAGGAACATCAGCGTCTTGGCCAGGCCTACGGCCGCCAGCAGCCGTTGGTCACCGAGGCGCGAGACATAGGCGAGGGTCAGAATGTCCACCAGAAACACGGCCAGCAGGCTCAACCCACTGGTACCCGCCATGGTCAGAACATGCCGCGCGATGGAGCCTTGGGTGAACGTCGCACTGGGCTCCGGCATTGTTGCACTCTAAGAAATGAAATGGGCGAGATGGATCGCAGCCGCTAGCTTAAATGAGATAACGGCGGCGCACCTCAATTCCCTGCATTCAGTGCGTAGCAGCGCAACGCGCGCCGGCTAGGCAGTGCTTCTTACGGGGGCCTGCGGACTGGAAACGAGCTGACTTTTAAGCTCCGCGATCAAACTCGCGATAGCCCGGCTGGTGTCCAGTTGAGCGATGGGAATGCCGCCCGCGACCAGGTTTTTTCCCGAGGCTGGGTCGACCAGTTCGATCGAGACGTTTTTCATCTCATCAATTGAGCATCTGCATTGCAGGGGCAGGAAGCCACACTCGATGATGTGGCGCAGTTCAAGAGGTGATATCGCCATGACGCAAACTCCTTGTTGTTGTTCAGGGTGGACTGCCGTGTATGGGGAAGATTCCAGATATTTCCCGCCCTTGGGCACCAGCGGCGGCCTCCACTTGGTGTAGCAAATGCGTTGCCCGTGGGAGCACTAATTGGTGACCAGATAATTCGGCAGTGAGCGGCGGACAAGCTCAGCGGTACGGCTCTCCACGATTACCCTGCATTCAAGTGCGTGAATGACCGCGCTGCACAATCGCGCGTTGAGACGCCGGGGCCCGGAGTTGGCGAGTCGGGCCATACAAAGTGCGTTGTGCAAAGAAATACTCAAGGGAAGCCGCCGTCCACATGGCGTATGTCAGCAGCTCGATGCCTTCCTCAACGGTGGTCTTGGCAAGCCGCGCATAGCCGTCATCGAGAATCAGGTGCCATAACGCGCCCATGCCGAATATTCTCGAAAAAACCAGCACTGCCAGGCCAGTGGACAGTGCTCCGAAGGCGGGTGTACGGGTGAACGCCGCCAGGGCCTGAAAGGTGTCAGCGCGATTGGCCGGCCTGAACGCCAGGCCCATGCATATCAGCGCGATCAGGCTGAACGGCCAGCACCAGGCGCTATGGCTTATAGGGTCGAACAGGCCGTCGAGCTCACGCATCAACAGGCAGGCAAAAAAGCCACCGGCGAGGATCTTGAACCCTCGCTGCGGCGCAGGCCCGGGAGCCATCCAGAACAGCATGGCGCAAACGAACAGCATCAGCTCCTGGGTGATTTCGGTGAACGAGACCTCGAGGATTTCCGTTCGGTAGACCGCTATGTCGAGCCAGAGCATGGCAAATGCCACCCCCACCAAGACCAGCCTCAACAGTACGCCCAGAGAGGCGGTCTTCAGATCGTGGTGCGTCGGTTGCAATGTAAATCTCCTCACAGCGCCCTCGGACAGGCCTTGAATCGTGCGGGGAGGGAAACAATTTTTCACAAAATAATCACACTTTTTTCACGAATTATTGATATTGCCGAAATCGATGGAACGTATACGGCCCTGGCGTGTTAGGGCCGCGTCCGAGACATCGTCGCAGGGCCTGCCACAGGATTTCCGGGCCGTATACGTCAGAATTAGGCGCGCAAAGCGTCTCAGCCTGTCCGCCACTCGACATCAGTGATCCCGTGTTTCTCCGCTTGCGGCTTGCTGAGCTTGGTCACCGGGTCTGTTCGGTACTTGGGCAGTTGACCTATGCCCGCATCGACCGTTGCCCAATGCCAGGCCTCAGCGTTGTCCATGTTGGAGGCGCGGACGTAAAAAGTCTTGTAGCTGCCGTTAAGCAGGTAGTCGATGCGGTAGTGTTTTTCCTGAGCCATCTTTTATCTCCTTGGCAAGAGGGTTTCGGTAAGCCAAAGATTGTTCGACAAATAAAAAATTCCCTCTTTAAAACAAAAGATTAGCGTTGCAATTCAAGTGAATAGCACAGGGTTTTCTTGACCGGTCAAACGCGTGAGTAAATGACCCGGCATACGGCCGGGTCGTCGAGCCGCTGTCAGTGCTGAGAAGGTATCTCCCCACCGACCGAGTTGTTCGCCTCGACATCGCTCATGTCCTCCTCCGTGGACATTTCCTCATCGTCATCGATGGGTTGTTCGCCTTCATTCTTTCCCAGCTCCTCGCTGCCGGGTGGCGGGTTGGGCATGACATCCGGCCTGCCGGGCTCCAAGGGTTCGATCGGTTTACCGCCTTCCTGCTCTGGGTTGTTCATGTGTACCTCCTATGGTCGCGACAATCGGGACCTGTCCTTTTGAAGCGCGCAGCGGGGGTGCAGTTCTGTCTATTTCGCCAGCGGTAGGCAGCGAAGGTAAGAATCCCCGAACTCATTGGTTCGCCAGCCCTCTCAAGTGAAGGCTTGGGACACTTCATGGAACGACGGATGCAGAACCTGAAAATAGCCACCTACAACGTCAACGGCATCGGGGCTCGATTGCCCAATCTTCTTCAATGGCTGGAGCGTGAGCAGCCCGACATCGTTTGCCTTCAGGAACTCAAGGCGCCGGACAAGGCCTTCCCTGCCCAAGACATCAAGGCGGCGGGCTACGGCTCGCTGCACCTGGGCCAGACTTCATGGAACGGGGTGGCGATTCTGGCGCGCGATGCAGAGCCATTGCTCATCCGCAAAGGTCTGCCGGGTATGGAAGACGATCCCCAGGCTCGCTATCTGGAAGCAGCCGCTCATGGCGTCATCGTCGGTTGCCTGTACCTGCCCAATGGCAACCCTCAGCCCGGGCCGAAGTTCGAGTACAAGCTCAAGTGGTTCGACTGCCTGATCGCTCACGCCGAGAGCCTGCAGTCCAGCGAACACCCGGTGGTGCTGGCGGGCGACTACAACGTCGTGCCGACCGATGAAGACATCTACAACACGCGGTCCTGGCTCAAGGATGCGCTGCTGCAACCCGAGAGCCGCGAGTGCTATCAGCGCCTGTTGGCGCAGGGTTGGCTCGACTCTCTTCGGCACCTGTATCCAGACGAACGCCTCTACACCTACTGGGATTACTTCCGTAAGCACTGGCAGACCAATTCGGGACTGCGAATCGATCACCTGCTGCTCAATCCGGCGCTCGCACCCCACCTGCAGGAAGCCGGTGTCGATGCCTGGGTGCGCGATGAAGAGCACGCCAGCGATCATGCGCCGACTTGGATTCGCATTGGCGATGCACCGAAGAAGTCCGGCAAGCAATCGACGACGACCAAGCGCAGCAATGGCGCAAAAAAAAAGCCTGAAGAAGCCGTAGCCCCAAAGCCGGTCGAGCACGTGCCGGCGCCACGCAAGAAGCCGGGCAAGGCCACGCTGGACAATGCTGAAGCCACTGCCCTCCCCGCCAGTATCAAGCCAGAACTGGCCACCCTGGTGGAGTCGGCGCCCGAGGGTGACTGGCGCTACGAAATCAAGTTCGACGGCTACAGGGTGATGGCCAGAATCGACAACGGCGACGTCAAGCTGTTTACCCGCAACGGCCATGACTGGACGCACAAATTGCCTCGCCAGGCGCAGGCGCTCGCCAGCCTGGGTCTTGAATCCGCCTGGCTCGACGGCGAGATGGTGGTCGCCAACGAGGAAGGCGTTCCAGACTTCCAGGCGCTGCAAAACGCCTTCGAAGCAGGCCGCAGCGGCAATATCGTTTATTACCTGTTCGACATGCCGTTCCTCAATGGCATGGACTTGCGCCAAACCCCCGTCGAACAACGCCGGGTGGCATTGTCCAAGGTGCTCGAAGGCAACGAGGATGAAATCCTCAGGTTCTCGGAAGACTTCGAAGAAGCGCCTGACGCGCTGCTCAACAGCGCTTGTCAGATGAAAATGGAAGGTCTGATTGGCAAACGGGTTGGCAGCGCTTACGTTTCCAGACGCAGCAGCGACTGGATCAAACTGAAATGCAAACGTCGGCAGGAATTTGTCGTTGTCGGCTTCAGCGAACCCAAGGGGGCACGCAGCAAATTCGGTGCGCTGCTGCTCGGGCTGCATGACGCAGACAGTGGCGAACTGCGGTATGCGGGCAAAGTCGGCACAGGCTTTACCGAGACGACATTGAGCTCTATTCACGATCAGCTGGTGCGGCTTGAGGCCAGCAAACCGGCCGTTGTGAATCCACCCACCGGCTTCGAAGCCAAGGGCGTTCACTGGCTGGAGCCGGTGCTGTTGGCCGAAGTGGCCTTCGCCGAGATCACCAAGGATGGCTCTGTGAGGCATGCGGTGTTTCACGGCCTGCGCACCGACAAACCCGCAAAGTCGATTACCGAGGAGCGTGCTGCTCCCCCGCCTGTCTCGTCAAAGAAAGCGGCTACGAAGCGCACAAAGGCGAGGCCTACTGAAGACCAGGCTCAGCCGCCCGCCACATCGGGAAAGATCAGGCTCACCCACCCCGAGCGGGTGATCGACCCCGTCAGTGGTGCGACCAAACGCGACCTCGCCGTTTTTTATATTGGCGTCTCGCAGCGGCTGCTTCCGCAACTGGCTCAGCGGCCTGTGGCGTTGGTCAGAGCGCCTGAGGGCGTGACTGGGGAACTGTTCTTTCAGAAGAACGCTGATCGACTCGCCATCCCTGGCATCGAGACCATGGGCAAGGAATACACCGGCCATCCCGTGATGTTGATCAACAACCTCGAAGCCTTGATCGGCGCGGTGCAGATGAGCGCTATGGAGCTGCATACGTGGAATGCGCTTGCCGACGATCTGGAGCGGCCGGACCGGTTCATCCTCGACCTCGACCCCGATCCCGCGCTGCCCTGGAGAAGCATGGTCGAAGCCACGCAAATGACCCAGGCCGTGCTCGATGAACTGGGGCTCAAATCCTTTCTGAAAACCAGCGGCGGCAAAGGCATTCACGTGGTCGTGCCGCTGACGCCGAAAGCGGATTGGGAGGCCGTGAAGTCTTTCAGCCACGCCATCGTCAAACACATGGCCAAGCTGCTCCCGGACCGTTTCTCTGCGGTGTCTGGCCCAAAAAATCGTGTGGGACGTATTTTCATCGACTACCTGCGCAATGGCCTGGGCGCCACCACCATTTGTGCGTATTCAGTGCGCACTCGCGAAGGCTTGCCAGTGTCGGTGCCGATTTTTCGCGAAGAACTTCTTGAGATAAAAGGCGCCAACGTCTGGACCATCCGCAACCTTCACGAGCGGCTCGGGAAACTGGATGATGATCCTTGGGCGGACCTGAGCAAGACTCGGCAGACCATCACTGCCGAGATGCGCACCCGGGTCGGCCTCAAACGTTGAGTATGTCAAAACGCATATTCACCGGGTGATGATGGAGATTTTTCCGTTGCGCTCAATGATGGCGAACTTGATTTGGTCGACACTCTCGACCCCCTGCCCTAGCCTCGCCGCCTGCATGATGTCGTCTTCTTGCACCCTGGCTTCGTGCATACGGTGTCGCAAGAACGTGCCGTTTTCCACCACTATGGTAGGCCCTCCGTCGATCAGCTTTCCGATGCGCTGTGAACGTCTTTTGAGGAGGGAAAAGCCAATGTCGATAGACAGCAGGGTCACGATGACCAACACAGCATTGGTGACGGAAAAATCGTCCCCCAGCAGCGCTTGCTGCGTCGCCTCGCCGATAATCAGCAACAGCACGAAATCGAAGGAGGTCATCTCCCCCAGTGAGCGACGCCCGGAGATTCGAAACAGCACCATCAGCGCAATGTAGATGGCACCTGCCCGCAAAACCGCATCCATGTTTTCGTACCTACGGGTAGATGAACTGATTGATAGATACTTCGCCACCGCCTTCGATACCGATGACGCTTTTGAATAGCCCTGCCCCGTCACTGCGCCAGGCTAGGTACAGCGTGCTGTCACCATGGTCATCGCCACTGAGCGTCAGCCTCAGGCCCTGCCGAGTGCCTGCAGACCTGACAGGCTGAGGTTGAATGGAGTCAATGCTGAAGCCCTCCATGATTGCGTTTCCGAGGATGACGGTGTGGAGTTTGCCGGGCTCTGCGTGACTACGGATGACCATCGTGTTGACGCCTCCGTTGCGATGGAATCGCTCGTACTCCACGGTGAGATCGCCCTGCGCGGAAGTCACTGTCGTGGAGCTGAGCAGCCCATGGGAAAAAAGCCCGCACAGCGTCAGCAGGACAACCGCGACCAGTACGTACCAGCCGACCCGCTCGAAGCGCCAGATTCGGCGCTGAAGAGCAATGTCCTCATCGACTGGATGTCGCCTGTCCTGCATCTCCTGGTCATGTGCGTTCATAAGGATGGACGATCCTCTCAGAGAATTGGCTTGCCGCCCGTTACAGCGTAGCGCGAGCCAGAGATGTAACTACCCTCGTCAGATGCGAGCAGCACATAAATAGGCGCGACTTCGACTGGCTGACCGGGTCTTCCCAGCGGCGTTTCCTCACCGAAAGTCTTGACGGCCTCTTCGGGCATTGTCGATACGATCAACGGTGTCCAGATCGGGCCAGGGGCGACGCTGTTAACTCGTATACCGCGCGGCCCCAGCATCTGCGCAAGCCCTGCTGTGAAGTTGGCAATGGCGCCTTTGGTCGTCGCATACGGCAAGAGGGTCGGCTTGGGCGCATCGGAGTTGACCGAACTGGTGTTGATGATTGAACTGCCTGCTGCCATCGACGGCAGTGCCGCCTTACAGATCCGAAACATCGCCGTAATGTTGATCTCGAAGGTCTTGACCCATTCCTCGTCGGATATTTCTTCCAGCGTATCGTGGCTCATCTGAAAGGCGGCGTTGTTTACCAGCACGTCGATACGGCCGAATTTGCCGACAGTCTCATTCACAATCGCCGAGCAATGCGCCTTGTTCGCCAGATCGCCCGGCAGCAACAGGCACTGCCTGCCTGCTTCCTCGACCCATCTTGCCGTTTCCTTGGCGTCTTCGTGTTCATCGAGGTAGGAAATCGCGACATCAGCGCCTTCGCGGGCGAAAGCGATGGCGACTGCCCGACCTATTCCGCTGTCGGCCCCGGTAATTAAAGCGATTTTGTTGGCCATGCGGCCTGAGCCTTTGTAACTGGCTTCGCCGCAATCGGGGTATGGCTCCATCCTGCTCTGGTCGCCTGGAACAGGCTGTTGCTGAGGTTTGAAAGGTGGGGTCGGATAATCACTCATCACTGTTCTCCTCGAATATCGGGCAAATTTTCCACTCTCAAAAGTGGACTCTGCCCCAAGCACCCAAGTTCGCTCTATTTGCGCTTACTGCGCTCTAAGTGAAGCCTTGAGCCTCTCCCGCATATTTCCGGGCATCCTGGGCTTTGAGCACGACAGCCGCTGCGCCGAAAAACGCGTGCGTGAGACCGGGATACAGTCGACGCACGCCACTGACGCCCGCACTTCAACACTTTGAAAAGACGGGCTCACGACCCACCAGGCCGTCAGCCCGCGATCATTGCCTTCAGGCAGCAGGCTTGAGGATGACTTTCGTCCACCCCTCATCCCGATTATCGAAATGCTTATAGGCCTCGGGGCCTTCATCGAGTTTCAGACGGTGGGAAATGATCTGCGATGGCGTTGCTCGCCCGTGGTGGATGAGTTCGGCGAGCCTGCGATTGTAGGCCTTCACGTTGGCCTGTCCGGTCCGAATCTGTTGGCCTTTGAACCAGAAAGCACCGAAGTCGAAGGCCATCTTGCCCTCCTTCGCCAGCTCGTTCTTCGCGCCCGGATCCTGAGGGACGAACACCCCCACAACACCGATACCACCTGTGGCTTTCGTCGAGGCCACCAGGTTGTTCATCGTCAGGTGATTGGCTTCATGCCCGTGCTTGTCGCAGCACTGATAGCCCACGCATTCGCAACCGCGATCAGTACCTTTGCCGTGGGTGAGATTCAGAATCTGATCGACCGCTTCTTTTTCCAGAGAGTTGATGGGTGTTGCTCCCATCTGGGCTGCAAGCTTCAGCCGGTCAGGATGATTGTCCACAACGAAGACTTGCGACGCGCCTTTGATCATGGCTGAGTGCGCAGCCATCAGGCCCACGGGCCCGGCACCGTAGATCGCAATGCTTTCGCCGGGAAGCAGCCCCGCCAGTTCGGTCGCGTGCCAGCCTGTTGGAAAGATATCCGACAGCATCACGTAATCGTCTTCACGCTCCAGGGCATCCTCGGGAAGCAGCAGGCAATTGAAGTCGGCATAGGGCACTCGCAGCATCTCGGCCTGCCCACCTTGATACGGGCCCATGTCTGCGAAGCCGTAGGCCGCGCCAGCACTGCCCGGATTGGCGGTAAGACAAAAGCCGGTCAGTCCCTTCTCGCAGTTTTCGCAGAATCCGCAGCCAATATTGAACGGCAGGCACACCCGGTCGCCCACCTTGATACGGTCGACACCGGAGCCGACCTCAATAACCTCACCCAGGTTCTCGTGGCCGAACACACGTCCGGTTTCCATCGAGGTGCGCCCTTCGTACATGTGCAGGTCGGAGCCACAGATGTTGGTGGTCGTGATGCGAACCAATGCATCAGTGGGTTTCTCGATTCTGGCATCGGGAACGTTCTGCACGCTGACGTCCCGTGGCCCGTTGTAAACGATAGCTTTCATGATGTTCTCCCATTTAAGAGACGATTCTCCAAGAGACGAACCGGTAGGTTCGTCTGCTCACAAGACGTGTGTCATGAAAGCTGGAAATGTCGTTCAACCATTTCCACGACGGAAATGACGAGCGGTGCAAGCAGGGCCTTCAGCAGAAACTCGGAATTATCACCAAACCTGGGCATCGGTAGGTCGAGTACGCCGGTGATATACCTGGCATGAGGCACGGCCCACTCGGCTGGCCAGACCGGTGATCCAATCAATGAAATCAAGGAGTTTTGCCATGAACAAAATCATCGGCTTGTTGGGCTTGTGCTGCGTCCTGACGCTGCACGGCTGCTTCGACAATGATCACAACCAGGACAAGGCCAAGGATCAATCCAAGCCATCCTTACAAATGCAGCAGACTGACGAGAAGAAATGATCCGAGGCGGTTCGGCGGGAGGTCAGCGCCCCGACTTTCATCGCTGCCCTGACCATCCGTCCGAACGCAGCCAAACCGGTTAAACCAAGTGCGCCCCAACCGCCTCCACCTAAAAACATCAATTAGATGGAGAGGCACGCCATGAAAGCAGTGGTATTTCACGGTGTCGGCGACATCAGGCTCGACGATGTCCCCGAGCCGACGATCCAGCAGCCCACAGACGCTATCGTACGCATCACCTCGTCGGCGATTTGCGGCACTGATTTGCACTTCATTCGCGGCAGCGCGCCAGATATGGAGCCCGGAACTATCCTCGGCCACGAAGGCGTTGGCGTCGTTGAAGCACTGGGCGCGGATGTGCGCAATCTTGAAGTCGGTGATCGTGTTTTGATCCCTTCGACCATCGCGTGCGGTAACTGCGCCTACTGTCGCGCTGGTTATTTCGCTCAATGCGACGTGGCCAATCCCAATGGCAAGAAGGCAGGCACATCGTTTTTTGGCGGGCCCAAAGCAACCGGGCCGTTCCACGGTCTGCAAGCCGAAAAAGCGCGCATTCCCTACGCCAACATTGGCTTGATAAAACTGCCCGAGGCCATCACCGATAATCAGGCAATTGCCATGTCGGATATTTTCCCGACAGCGTGGTTCGGCGCCGAGATGGCCGAGATCAAAGACGGTGACACCGTCGCGGTGTTTGGCTGCGGCCCGGTGGGCCTGTTCGCAATCATCAGCGCCAAATTGATGGGGGCCGGTAGAGTGTTTGCCATCGACGGGTTGAACGACCGACTGGCGCGTGCCCGGCACCTCGGCGCCGAGTGCATCAACTTCGAGGAGCAAGACCCTGTCGAAGCGATCAATCGGCTCACTGACGATATCGGCGTCGACAGAGCTATCGATGCAGTCGGCATCGATGCCAACCACGGCCACGGCGGCCATCCTCATGGCCATGAGCAATGGCAGCCCGGCGATGCGCCCTCGCAAGCCCTGGAGTGGGCAGTAGAAGACTTGGCCAAGGCCGGTACGCTCTCGATTATCGGCGTATACCCAGCGGGGTTCGACAGCTTCCCCATTGGTGCGGCGATGAACAAGAACATCCGGATGAACATGGGCAACTGCCACCACCGCAAGTACATCCCCAAACTGATCGAGCTGACGCTGGCCGGCAAGGTCGATCCGGCAAAAGTCCTGACGCAATGCGAGCCGCTGACTGATGCGATCAGCGCCTTCGCCGCGTTCGACCTGCATGAGGCGGGGTGGATCAAAGTCAAACTCAAACCCGATGAATAAAGCATTTCAAGGAGTTCACCCATGAAAGCCATACGAATCGACACCTTCGGCGGCCCGGAAGTCATGAACGTAAAAGACGTCGACATCCCGAACCCCGCACCCAACGAAGTGCTGGTCAGAAACCTTGCGGTCGGCGTCAATCCTGTCGACTTCAAAATCAGGCAAGGCCAGTACCCTGAGGTCAAGCAGGACAAGCTTCCTCTCACGATGGGCCGTGAAGTTGCGGGCCTTGTTGAGGCCGTAGGGCTCGAGGTTGATGGGTTTCGCCCAGGGGACCGGGTATTCGCCATGATCGGTGCGGACGGGGGGTACGCCCAATACGCTCGCGTTCCGGCAGCACACTTGGCGATTGTCCCCTCCTCTCTGGATTGGCGGCATGCGGCGGGCGTTCCATTGGCAGCCCATACCGCGTGGCAAGCGCTGGTCGAGCATGGGCAGCTGGAACAGGGCCAGAAAGTCCTGATTCATGGTGGCACAGGAGGTGTCGGTCACTTTGCGGTGCAGTTCGCCCGAATAAAAGGTGCGCAGGTCTATGCGACAGCTTCCACAGAAAGCCTGCCGTTTCTGGAAGAGCTGGGCGTAGACCGGGCAATCGATTACAAAAATGAGAAGTTCGAGGATATCTGCAGCGATTTCGATCTAGTGATCGATCTCATCGGCGGCGACACTCAGGCCCGATCATGGCAAGTGCTGGGCGAAGGCGGACGCCTGGTGTCCACTCTCACAATGCCTGATGCGCATCATCCCCAGGCCAAGGGTAAAACCGGCACTCGCTTCACCGCGCGTCCCGATGGCCGGGAACTGGCTGAAATTGCCGGGCTGGTCGAGACGGGTCAGGTCATCGTGCAGATTCAGAAGGTCTATGATCTGACCGAAGCCGCCGAGGCCTTGGACTTCATTGCCAATGAGCACGTTCATGGCAAAGTCGTACTGCGGGTTGCGTAGCGTAGATGTACCTTCTGAGCGGGCGGACGGAGCAGTGGCTATGACTGGCGGGCTCGGTTCGCCCGCTCCCCTTTTGAAGGACGGTGAGACCGTCGTACTGTTCGATGGCACGTGCAAGCTGTGCAATGGCTGGGCGTAATTCATCATTCGCCATGACCGCTTACATCGCATCCGGCTGGCTACGGTGCAGTCTTCGCAGGGGCAGCAGTTGCTGGCGTGGGCCGGGCTGCCCACGGATCATTTCAATACCATCGTGCTGGTCGCAACGGATCGATTTTTCGTTCGGTCAGACGCAATGTTCGAAATCCTCGCTCGTCTGCCCCCTCCCTGGCCGTTGCTCAGGGGGGCCAGATGCGTTCCGCTGGCGCTTCGTGACCGGATTTACGACAAGATTGCATTGAACCGCTACAGATTATTCGGCAGATACGACACCAGCCGTACGCCAATGGCTGATCACCCTCAGCGTTTCATGAGCCCGTGAACAGGGTGCGCACTGACGCTTGCCCATCTGAGAACAGGCCATCGACCCTTCGAACAACGGATGTTCATCGCCTTTACCCAAATGAGTATTCAAGTCCACGGCATTGATGCTTTTGCTCATGGCTCACCTCTTTTTGGCAAGGCAAATGCCTCGACGTAATCGCCCGACCTAGTCTGCAAACCACCGTGACCGCCAGCTGCAATGACGACGTACTGCCTGCCGTCCTTGCCCATGTATGTCATTGGCGTTGCCTGCCCTCCGGCAGGCAGCCGAGTCTTCCAGAGTTCTTTGCCGTTATGCGCATCAAATGCGCGCAGATAATCGTCCGCCGTCGCGCCCATGAAAATTAGGCCCGAGCGAGTGGTGACGTTGCCCCCGATATTGAAGATTCCTGTGGGGAAAGGCAGGTTGACGTGCAGCCCCATCGGCCCCATGTCACGGGTCGTGCCTACATCATGTTTCCAGACGACGGAACGTGTACGCAGATCAACCGCTGCCAGTTGCCCCCACGGTGGCGCTTTGCAAGGTGCGCCCAACACCCCAAGCCACGGATCGACCTTGACCACATAAGGCGTGCCGTATTGAGGATTGATGGCGAACTTCTTAGGTCTTAGCGGCTGTCCCTTGCCATCCCATGGCTCGACCAGACCTTTTTTCTCCGCATCAGACCGTTCAAGCGTCTGCGCAACAAAAGGGATGTAGCTCAGGTTCGCATACAGGCGCTTGCGCTCAGGATCGACGGATGCTCCGTGCCAGTCGATGACGCCATCGAATGCTGGATACACCAAGGTTTTCTTATCCAGGGAAAATGGCGTAAACGCGCCTTTGTAATCCAGGCTGCGAAATTCAATCCGGCAGAGCATTTGGTCGATGGGCGTTACGCCCCAAGCGTCCTTCTCCTCGATCTGAGGAGGTGCAAACGAAGGCATGCCCACTGAGTAAGGTTGCGTTGCGGAAACAGGTTCACCAGGCAAGCCACCTTGAGGCGCGGGCTTCTCTGCCACCTGGGCGACAGGCTCCCCAGTCTCGCGATTAAGGACAAATAACTCGCCGCGTTTGGTTGTCTGCACCAGAGCGGGAACATTCTTGCCGTTGGTATCCTGCAGGTCTACCAACGTCGGGCCGATGGGCACATCCATGTCCCAAAGGTCATGGTGCAAGGTTTGGAAAGACCACCTGGGCGCGCCTGTTTCGATATCGAGCGCGACCACGGAACTCGAGTATTTCTCATCGAATGGCCGGCGTTTAGCACCGTAGTAGTCCGGCACTGTATTGCCAGTCGGTAGATACACCAGGCCGCGCTCAACGTCGGCGGTGTATACCCCCCAGGCATTAGGGGTGCCCGGAGTGAAATTCTCATCGGGCGCGGGGTGGCTGACGACGCTTGCGGGACGCCCCACGTCCCATGCCCAGGCAATTTGACCTGTGATCGGATCAAAGGCACGCACCGCTCCCGAGGGCTCGTTGGTTTTCTGGCCGTCATATATCCATCCACCAAGGATCACTCGATCACGGACGACCAATGGCGGGGACGTGACGAAATGAAAACCTTTGGGCACATCTCCCAAATGCTGCCTCAAAGAAACGAAGCCCTGATCTCCAAAGTTCGCACAGGGCTTGCCCGTGTTTGCGTCCAGCGCGACCAAGCGGGCATCAGCCACCGGAGAAATAATCCGTTGCGGGCACTCAGTACCTGCCGGCGCCTCGTAATAGGCTACGCCGCGACAGGCTAGATAAGCGTTGTTCCCGGTTTCTGGTTTGGGATCAAAACGCCAGCGCTCGGCACCCGATACGGCATCCAGCGCGATGACCTGGCTGTGCGGTGTGCAGATGTAAAGCGTATCCCCGACCTTGATGGGAGTGACCTCGAAATTGAATTCGTAGCCGTTCTTGTTCTCTCCAGAGCGCGCAACATCGCCCGTCCTGTATTCCCAGGCAGGTTGAAGTTGGTCGACGTTTTGCTGACCGATCTGCGTGAGTGGAGACCAGCGCTCACCGCGGGGCGTGCGGCCGTAGTAACGCCAGTCATTGTCGACATTTTCAGCTGCAGAGGATGGCTGCGTTAGCTGTGCCTGTTCTGGCAAATTTTCTGGATAGGGATGAGCGAGGAAAAGCAGAGCAACGAGCAGCACGCCAACCAGAGGAAAAATCACGTTGCCTGCAGATGAGATGTTCTTGTGTGGGTGAAGCCGCCGACGAATCCAAGGAAGCAGCAAGTAGAGGCCAAGCAAAGTCGGAACGAGAAGCCTTGGCTCAAGGGCCCAGGCATCCAGCCCGCTTTCCCATAAGGCCCAGGCGACAGTCCCCAGCCACGCCAGACCGTAAACCCAGAGTGACCACCACCGGCCCCTGATCAAACCGACGCCAGTTATCAGCAAAGCTAACCCTGCCAGCAAGTAATAGGGCGACCCGTGCAGCATGACCAGCCAGATGCCGCCGCTAAACAGGAATAATCCAACGAGCGCCACCAGTGCGCCGGTAAACACAGGGGTACTGCGCTGGAAGATTTTCATGCGAACTCCGGACTATCAGTCGACCACATCTTCCCTAGAGAGAAAGTGATTAACGCTCTAAAGTTCATTCCAGATATAAACCAGGAAGTCGATGCCGGCTCGCTCAACCGGCGTTTCCAGAGCAGATACCAGTTGCTCATGAGATCGCTGACCAGCCTGCAAAAACCGCGTTGGGCAATCACCATTCCGTTTCGTCAGCTTGTGGGAACGATTCTGTCAAAACGGTCCTCTACGGCACAGTGAACCTTAGGAGTCTGTGGTCATGCTCGACTCAAAAACAGGAATGAAACCCGGCAGGCAATATCGCGTAGAACAGATGGGTGACACACATCCGTTCACGGGGTTTTTTCTTGACGGAAAGTATTACTTAGCACCTGAATTATTGACTGCCGTCGGTTGGCTGGACGGCCAACAGTTCTTTTATGACGACCTCGATGCAGGTGGCGAACCGGTGTTTCCAGATCGTCTTGCCGGCGCCATTTCCGAGCTCACGCTCACACTAGTGACGGGGGAATCTCTGCGGCTCATCGCCGTAGAGATGGATTCGTCGGTCCCGCTGGAACCTTTCGTAGCTTCGAATGAGCCTGAGAAACTGGACATCGGGCCGTTGAACGGAAAATTGGTGGTCATCACCGGTGCGTCAAGCGGCATAGGTCGCGCGACGGCTAAAGCTTTCGCGTGCAAAGGCGCGCGACTTGTACTGGCAGCCAGGGACGAAGAAGCGCTGTACGAAGTTTTGGATGAGTGCACGGATTGCGGTACCGACGCCGTCGCGGTCACCACGGACGTAACGATCAGCCAGCACATGATAAATCTCGCGGAGCGCGCTGCAGAGTTCGGGCACGGTCGCATCGACATCTGGATCAACAATGCAGGCGTCGGCGCCGTCGGAAGCTTTGAAGACACTCCTCTTGAAGCACACGAGCAGGTTATTCAGACAGATCTTTTAGGCTACCTACGCGGCGCTTATGTAGCCCTGCCCTATTTCAAAGCCCAGCAAAGCGGAATCCTTATAAACACGCTGTCGCTAGGCAGTTGGGTGGCTCAGCCCTACGCAGCGGCCTATTCAGCTGCAAAGTTTGGACTGCGTGGCCTGACTGAGGCGCTGAGAGGTGAGTTAACCGAATTTCCAGATATCCACGTCTGCGATATTTATCCCGCGGTTATGGACACCCCAGGTTTCCGCGATGGTGGTAACTACACGGGCCATGCTCTGAAGCCGCCATCCCCAATTTATGATCCCCACCTGGTAGCGCAAGCAATGGTGAATTGCGCCATCAAGCCGCGTCCGAGTACGACGGTGGGAGCCGCTGCCCATGCTGCCCGCCTGACTCATTTTCTGGTGCCAGGATTCACCCACCTGGCCGGATGGTTTACGCGCTGGGGTATACGAAGGAGCCCGGCGGATGCGCCGTCTTCAGGAAATCTCTTCGCACCGCCAAGCGGCACTCGTCGAGTGGAGGGCGGGTGGCGTGAAGAATCAGCCAAACCGTCCGTAGTGGTCGCACTGGCGTCCACCTTATTGATTGGAGGCTGTACGTATGCGTTTCTGCGCAATAAGCGAAAACGGTAGTCCCGTTGCACAATGGCTGCGTGACGCCCGCGCCGTACATTCATGAGCAGAGACTCAGCAGCCACAACTGCCAATAGCACCGATGCGCAGAGTGAACGCTTTTAGGGCAACGTTGACCGGGGGCAGCTCTGCGCAGTCGTTGAGAACCCTCAGGCGCCGAGCAGGTACTCCACCAGTGTGGCAGCACAGGCATCTATCCCGTTATGGTCAATGATTTCGAAGCCGTGAGTAGTTTCGGTGGGGATAGCGAGACAACCGGCTTTAGCGCAGATCCCATGACTCATTACGGCACTGGCGTCAGAGGCGAAATCCACGAGCAGGGCAATTTGAGGAGCATATCCGGCGCGCTCCGCAGCGTTCGCCAGACCCTCCACAACTTCGCGGGAGTAATAGCCCTTCTCGTCTCCAGTGTTGATGATCGGGTCAGCGCATAGCCTGGTGCCGTATTCTTTCAGCACCGGCCCGACCTCCACCGCAATGGTGGTATCCCCTGGAAGTCGGGATGCCGCGTACATCGCTCCGGCGTTTGATTCCTCTTCAAGGGTCGTGCACACAAACCAGACATCCTGTTTGAGTTGCTGTTGCCGCTGCGCAACTCCGCGCGCCGCCAGGATTATGGAGAGCAGCGGTGCTCGATCATCAAGGAAATGTGCCGCAATAGCATCGGGCAGCTGGAACGGTTTTCGCCAGTGCTTGCTCAAGACAACGCGAGTCCCTGCTCTGACGCCGAGCTCGGTGAGCGCTTCAACACTTCGCCGAGTGACTACACGCACATCTGGCCAATGCACGTCGCCAGTGAGCACGTCGCGCCCCTGTGAGGTGCCACCGCTGTTGTGCATGGAACCAAAGGACAGGACGCCAGGAATGACCGAACTGCCCAGGACGTCGACGGGGCAGGCGCCAAAGCTGATCGGCTGCGCCCCACCAAGAGCAATCACCTCAAGCGTTCCATCTTCATTGACCCGCTTGACCATCATGGCTATCTCGTCGAGGTGGGCCATGACGCGAATCCCGTCATCTGGATCACTGGGGTGCTGAGACCGTATTACCCCGATCACATTCCCTGCCCTGTCGACATTCACCTCGTGGCAATGACTCTCGAGCGCCAAGCGACAGATACTTCTAACCTCATCCTCCTGACCGCCGGGCCCATGTGCAATGAGCAAACGCTCAAGCAAATCCAGATCCTCTTGAGTCATTGCTCCCTCCGCATAGATTTCAAACCGGACTTAGCTGCCTCTCACCCGATCTGCGCATCTTCACAGGCGAGTCAGCGCAGAACGGCGTTATCGTTTATCGACCAATTTTTTGATCGTGCCGGTAGGGATGTCGATCAGCGCATATTTGTCCTTGATTTCGACCCATTGCTGGTTCTTTCCTGGCGCGCTCAAGTGGTGTTTGTCCCAGTCTTTTATAGCCAGCGAATCGCGCTGGTATTGATCAGGAGCATTGTCCCCTTCCTTGATTTCCTTGACCCCGGCGCCCGGCCTTTCCATTGTCACGCTTGGCTCCTCGCTAGCATGACTGAGGCTACTCAGCCCGCACAACGCGGCAAAGGTCAAATGACAGAGCGTTTTCTTGCTGATCATCAGGAGTCTCCTTCTTTTTTTACTGAGTACGTTCGCCAATGCGCCGCGTGCCTTTATGGCAGCTCCTCTATCGACCGAAACCATCGTCAAAGTTTCCATCGTTGTGTATGCAGATCTTGGATTTGAAGGGTAAGGCGCTGATCCACGTGAGCGACATCCAGCGCCAGGGCAACACAGATGATCAAGATCTGGACCATCCTCCATGCGGCGTTTGTATGCCGACACATGAGTAAGCTTCAGCGGCCTATCCAAACTGAACCGTCACAGGAACAGCTGTGTCCATTGCCTAGATAGAGAGGAGACATCAATGGATACCCATCAACCAAAAGTCGTTCGAGACGTCGTTGTGATTGGGGGATCTCAGGGATCACTTGAGGTGCTACGAACCTTGCTCGGTGGACTTGCGCCCGATTTCCCGGCAGCCATCCTGATAGTGATACACACCGGGCCATCCAGCCCCGGCTACCTGGCTTCGATCCTGGACCGCTACAGTTCACTCGCCGTTGCTTACGGACAAAACGGTGAAGATGTCGTGCCGGGGCGGGTCTATCTGGCGCCTGCGGACAAGCACTTGGAGATCGTTAAGCCAGGGGTCATATTCCTCAGTGATGGCCCGAAGGTTAAACACTCCAGGCCGGCTGCAGATCGGCTGTTCGTAACAGCCGCTGAAGTCTACGGTGAGCGCGTGATCAGCCTGATCCTTTCTGGTGGCGACTGTGACGGTGCCCAGGGGGCAAACGCGATAATAGCTGCAGGCGGCTTGAGCTTTGTTCAAGAGCCAGAGGACGCTCAGATACCCAGTATGCCAATCCATGCGATACAGACAGATCACCCTAGCGCCGTGATCAAGACACGAGATATGGCAGCGGCGCTTATAAGCGCTACGAGCGACGTTCCGTCTGGTTCTGCAACATAGAGTTTTCGTCGGCCTATGAACGGCCCAGCTCAGTCTGCTTCCGTTCCTTGGTCATAAGAGGTCTGTAGCAGCTCGGAAAAACCCAGTGAGGGAAGTATCCATGCGTGAACGCAAGCCACCAGGATGTCCATCAGACGCTGTGTCGAGTGCGGTGTCGAGTGAGGGACTAGCGATACAGTGGCGTAGCAGCACAGCAGTATTCCGACTGACCTTGAGCTTCATGCTCCTCATGGTCATGGCGTTTCTGGCCGTGGAGGGATGGAGATCGTGGCGCGATTATCGTCATGCGTATTCGTCCGCCCAAGACTCAGTCAGGAATCTTGCCCAGGCGACGGCGCAACACGCCGAGGATGCAGTACGCCAGGTCGATGTCCTGACTGCCGAACTTCGTGAACGCGTGGAAGGTGATGGGCTAAACAACATCGATATTCCGCGTATTCGTGCGCTACTCGATCAGCAAACCAAAATCATGCCGCAACTGCAGGGTCTGTTCATCTATGCAGCGAACGGTGACTGGGTCGTCACCAACCAGTACATCACGCCGGAAACCGCGAACAATGCTGACCGCGAGTATTTCAACTTCCACCGCACCCATCCAGGACGAGAAATCCGGATAGGCGGTGTTGTGAGGAGCCGCTCCTCGCGCGAGCTGGTCATTCCTGTTTCCCGCCGCCTGGACAACCCTGATGGATCGTTTGCAGGCGTGTTGCTGGGAACGATCAGGGTCAGCTACTTCCTGGACTATTACGGGGATTTCAAGATCGATGACAAAGGTGCGCTGGTGCTGGCCATGCGTAGCGGTGACGTCCTGGTCAGACGCCCGTTCATTTCTCCCGCGACAGACCAGAGCCTTGCCCAGAGCGAGATCTTCACTCGCTACCTTCCCTCATCCAACGAAGGCATCGCGCTGGTGAAGGCAGTGATCGATGGCACCGAACGGCTTTATGCCTACAGGGCTCTGGAATCTTACCCGTTGGTAGTTGAGGCTGGATTGTCCCGGGAGTCATTCGTGGGGCCATGGCGTCATGACCTGCTTAAGACCGGATTGGTGCTCCTGGTGCTGATCGCCGGACTCAGTGGTTTCGGTGCCTTGGTGCTGGCCCAGCTACGGGCTCGCATTGCCCTGGAAAAACAGATCCGCGTTGCACATCAGGCAGTTCAAGACATGGCCTTGACGGATAGCCTGACCGGACTCGGCAACCGGCGCAAACTGGACATCGCTTTGGTTCAGGAAGTGGAAAGAGCGCGACGCCAGGGCTCGTCAATCGCACTGATCATGCTGGACGTTGATTACTTCAAACGCTTCAACGACCGGTACGGCCATCCCGCCGGGGACGACTGTTTACGCAATGTGGCATCGGCTATCCAGCAGGCATTGAAACGACCGGCCGACCTTGCCGTACGCTATGGAGGTGAGGAGTTCACCATTCTGCTCCCTGAGACCAATGTGAGCGGTGCCGGCCAGCTGGCTGAGGAGATCCTGCAAGCTATTCGAGACTTGAACATCGAACATCCCGACCATCCTCTGGGCATTGTGACCGCTAGCGCTGGCGTCACATCAAGTACGCCAACCAAGGATGCCACGACGCCCGCCGGAATGATCAAGTCGGCTGACGCATTCCTGTATGCCGCTAAAAATAGTGGTCGAAACCAGTGGGCTTCTGAGCTGGCCAGCCTGAACGTCTCACCCGTAAGCCATGTTTGAGAACAACGACGCGCTGGTGGCACTTGAGCAGACCCGCCTTAGCCGATAGACCAGGGAGCCATTGAAAAATCCCTCTTACCAATCGCATCCTGAGAACCGAGCTCAGCGCAATCCCACGCATTGGCCGAGCGCTATACCCCCCGCAGACGTGCCAGTAATTCATCTGCCTGTGACTGTAAGTCTGCACGGGCGCGCATCAGCTCGGTTGTCTGGCTGGAGGCAGGAAGATTGGCTGCATCCATATCAACGTTTATGAGAAGCGCAGAAAGGCTGGCGTGCATCATCAAAGCAGACGAGACCACGTCGCACTGCAATGCTCTCTTTACGTTTGAAACAGCGCTTTGCGCAAGCACGATACCCTCATAGCAGGACCGCGCAGCGGCTAATGAACCTAAGGTTATGTCAAGCGCATGCTGGCGACTGTGACGAGAAGATCCTGTCCCGGCATCCTCGATAAAGGCGCCGAAAGTTCGCATGTCGTTGTCAGCATGTGCCTTCATCACGGTCAGCAACTGCTGCCCTTTAATAACGTCGAGATCTAGCTCGCTGTCGGTTTGTTCCTGATCGTAAGACTTTCGAATCGCCATCTGCAGGAGCGCCAGGGCCAGACTCGCACACACGCATGCGGTGGCTCCGCAGCTTGGTATGGGGGCTGACGAAGCCACTTGATCGCAGAACGAATTCAGAGTGCATGACCACACGCTCATGACGCATCCTCAGTGTTTGTGTTGGGTACTTGATCAGCACGATCAGGGACCGAGGTGCCTATTCAAGGTCTTTACGACCATACCGTCAGCGCGCCTTGCTAGGTTGAGCAAAATGTAGCCTTTGAGTTCAACAGCAAATGTCATCAGTTTGATTAGAGACTCAACCACCCCTGCCCGCTGCGTCTCTCCCGCAGCGGCCTCTGAAGCGATGGGGCGAGCCACAGGTCCCGCTGTCGTTATCAATCGAATGCACGCCAAATTAGCTGCACACTAAGGGCACGCGTGGTGTCCGAATAGTCAAGCCCGCCCGACTTCCGGTGTCCCATGAGCGAGATCAGAAACAGCCAGATGAAAAGAGTTGCCGCCATGCTGCGATCACTTCGAGAAGCGGTAGGCGAGCTTGAACGGGTAGAACTCGCACAGGTTGGCCAGTTGGAGGGCCACCAGACCGTTGATTCAGAGCAATCGCTCTGCGAGTGCTTCAGCAACCTCAATGGCTCGATCACCGAGATGGAAACTGCTCTTGCCACCTTGGCCGAGGCCACCGGCGAGACCGGTAATCTCTAGCTCAATCTGCATACCGTTCGGCAGCTTGCTGGAATTCCCTGCGCCCTCTTTGAGCCCAATAATGACAAGCCTCATCACTGGCATGGAACGAGCTGGTTTCTGAAACTCAAGTCACGGAGGGTCGCGACATGTCTATGCATTTGATAGACCTTTTTACTCATCCAGGCCACGCCTGGAGGAATATCCGTGATGAGGAGGCAGAGCATCCTCGTCACTATCTGGCTCATCTGGTGCTCTTGGCATTGATCCCTGTAGTAGCACTGTATGTTGGGACTACGCGGGTGGGATGGAGCCTCGTAGGGGACGAGAAGGTCATGCTGCAGCCGACAAGTGCGTTGCAGCTGTGCGTGCTTTTCTACTGCAGCATCCTGATGGGTAGCGCGCTCATGGGGGCATTCATTCGCTGGATGTCGCGGTCATTCGATGCAAGGCCCACCTTGAATCAGTGCATCGGATTCGCGGCCTACACCGCGACTCCGCTCTTTGTAGCAGGTCTGGGAGCTTTGTACCCTAGCCGCTGGTTGGCGGTTGCAGTATTGCTTCTAGCGTCCGCGTACTCGACTTACCTATTGTTCATCGGGATCTCGACATTCATGAGGCTTAAAAATGAGCAACAGGGCTATCTCTATGCTGCATGCGCATGGGGTGTAGGTTTATTACTGTTGGTGACAACTCTGGTTAGCGTGATCTTGTTTTGGTTTAACTATCTAACGCCTGGGTATCTGCGATAGGAGGAGACCGGCAGTTGGATATCGCCCGGCTACACACCAGATGAGGTCGAGTTCAAGGTCGCGCGTAATCCGAAGCTGAAGGCGGTCGTTCCGCCAACGGCAACCGCCGAGCTACGTCAGAGGCCCAAACGTGCGCCATTACCGTCACAATTCCCACGCACCGTCATCCATCATGAGATGTCTGCGAGAGCTACGTCTACTGAACCAGATCCGGACGTCCTATGGCGGCGGACGGCGTCGGTTGACATCAGTGCTTCCTTTCGAGAATATATCGCGCACTATACAATAGCGAGCTATCAAATGACCTCGAACCGGAAGCGGGTTGGTACCCAGCTATCGTTTTCGCTCTATGCGGCGGCGAATCGCGTGGTGCGATTGCACAAACCTTTTCTTGAACCGTTGGGCCTGACCTTCCCGCAGTATCTCGTCATTCTGGAGCTTCTAAACGGCTCGCCACTTTCAGTGGGTGCGCTTGGAACCTGCCTGGCAATGGACGCTGGGACAATAACGCCATTGCTGAAGCGGCTTGAGGCTGCTGGGCTCGTCACTCGCACGCGCGATCCTGCCGATGAGCGTCGCGTAATCGTCGACTTGACCGCCAAGAGCCGCTTGTTGGAAGCCGACATACGGGGAATTACTAGCAAAATCAGGTCAGCTTGCCAGCTCGATGAGCTGGGCATTGATGAGCTTCGGCACACTCTTGATGCGCTTGGCCATCCGGCAACCGACTGAAAATTTCTACATTTGCTCAAAGAGGAACTCATGACTATTTCAATGGCTAGGTTCGATGCTGATGCAGCGCTGGATGACACCCTACCGTTTCAAAAGACGGCCCGCACTAGGCGGTCTTTTCGTGGCTTTTTAGACACTCCTGTGCCCGACCACATCCTCCAGGAGGTGTTGAAAGATGCCCAGTGCGCCCCCTCCAACTGCAACACCCAGCCATGGGACGTCCATATTGTCCGTGGCCAAAAATTGATCGAGCTTTCGCAAACCCTCCACGCGAAAAACAATGCCGGAGAGTTCACACCTGACTTCTCGTTCGATATGGGTGCTTTTTACGGCCCTTATGGGGAACGCAAGAATGCGCAGGGCAAAGCCTACTATGAGGCCATGAACGTTATGCGCGAAGACAAAGAGGGGCGGCGGCGAGCGGCGGCTTTGAACTTGTCCTTTTTCAACGCGCCCCAGGCTGTTTTTTTATTCATGCCTGTCTTTGGGGACAACGTTCGCACTGCTGGCGACATTGGCATGTATGGGCAGACCTTCCTACTGTCGCTTGCTGCCCGAGGGTTAGGCGGCATTCCGCAAACCTCGCTTGGGTTCTATGCAGGTACGATCCGAGAGGTGCTAGGCATACCCGAAGAAATGAAAATGCTGTTTGGAATGTCATTTGGCTACCCGGACGAAAGTGCTCCAGGCAACCGCATGCATATGGATCGTGTGCCGATTACCGACAGCGTAACCTTTCATTCTTGAAGAGTCGTATTTACCTGAGTCAAGCGACATGCGTGCTCACCCCAGATCGCAGCGGCTTCGCGACACGCTTGGTTCATTCGCACACCTAGCCAGGCAGCAACTTGAATACTGGTTGTAGGTGAGGAGGTTATTGAAATGAAAATCGGAATTATCGGCGCCGGCAATATTGGGGCTACCCTTGCCCGCAAGCTCGTCGCGTGCGGCCATGAAGTTAAGCTGGCAAACTCGAAAGGCCCTGAAAGCCTTCAAAACCTAGTCAGTGAAATCGGCGCACACGCTGTGACCAAGGAAGAGGCGGTGTCAGAGGTAGACGTTGTAATCCTCTCGATACCCTTCGCAAAATATCCAGATCTTAAACAGACGTTAAAGAATGTCCCCGAGAAAACCGTTGTCATTGACACGTCCAATTACTATCCGGGACGCGACGGGGCAATCAAAGAAGTTGACGACGGCAAGCCTGAGAGCGTTTGGGTAAGCGAGCAGATTGGCCGCCCGGTCGTTAAGGCCTGGAACGCCGTTCTTGCAGCGACTCTTGCCGACAATCGGCAACCAACTGGATCTTCGACACGCATTGCCTTACCTGTAGCAGGGGATGACGTTCATGCTGAGGCCATCGCGCAGGATCTCGTTGAGGATACGGGCTTTATCGCGCTTGCCGCTGGTAACCTTGAAGATTCGTGGCGTCAGCAACCAGGAACACCAGCCTACTGCACCGAGCTGACATTGCCGGAGCTGAAGATGGCGCTGGAGGCGGCAGACAAGGCACGGGCGCCCCAAAACCGCGATGCCTTGATTGCCAAGTTCATGACTCCCGGCAGTCGGTTTACACATGAGCAAATTGTTGCCACGAATCGCGCTATGACGGCCTGATTACCGGATTAGGCGGGATTCTTTACGAGAATTTCGCCTAATTGATCTAGTCGCTAAACTCATCTGTTTACATAGACAGGGCGCTGCAAACGCGTGCCTAACTCAGCGTCCGTATGAGTCCGCGAACTTCCTATCCTGTTCTGTATCGCTGCCAAGGCCACGTCACGCCGTTCAAGCATCCGCTCAATCTCAGCGCCAGTTAAAGCGTCGCAAGCGTGCGGCGTAGTCTGCTACCCGATCTCAGCTATAAGGGCGTTGGCGTCAGGAAGGCGTCTTTACCGGACGCTTACCTGCTTTCAACCTCCAGCCCGATGCTGCGTCCGCTGTTGCCCACCGACGTTAGCGAAAAGAAACCCGTCGTGACGCTTAGCCAGTATCAGCGCAAAAAAAGCCCGCATCGGATGCGGGCAAGTGAGGGAGTTACTCATGATCCTCAATGAGTTCGAGAGTGGGCCATCCCTCTCGTTGTCGACATTTCATGAAAAGGAGATAAACGGCATTCATTGCAGGCGATGACTGTCACGACCCGCATTCGGCAACAAACCTGCCTTGAACTGCTCTATGAACAGTGCGGTTTTAAAACCTCTTTCCAGTGCCATCGCTTCAGCCTCAAAGCGCCGAAGATAAGGCTCATAATTCGCCTGGCGCCCCATTACATCGTCGTCGCTGACCGTGCTTGTCATTGTCGATACGCTCATAGCCATACCCTCTCAATCGTTCATTACACCTATTGCCCGGCAGGGAACGTCGCAATCTCAAATTTACAATTCACTCGCGCACGCCTTGAGCCAAGCCCGAGCCCAAGTCAGCTCCTGTCATGGGATCACTGTCGGTATCAGACTTTGTCCGCTCCTTGAGCATCGTGAGCGTCACCGAGTCGTCTTCGCTTAAGCTCACCGAGGCGGTGCCATCGCCTCCGTCTACAGCGGGTTGAGGATGCTCGACGAAATCAAACTCTTCTTCGCTATTCCATGGGCCACGCACAGCCGGTTCGCCGTTGGACATGCTGTAATAGGTTCGGGAGAACTCTGGCATTCCAGGCAGCTTGCCCTGAGGGAAGTTTGGCTGGATGGAGTGGAGCGCTTTTTCGAACGACAGTTGGTGAGCGATCTCTCGCGTCATCAGAAAGCCAAGCGCGTCTTTGATACCAGGATCAGTCGTGACGTTCATTAGCCGTTCGTAGACGATCTTTGCGCGGGCTTCAGCAGCGATGTTCGAGCGGAAATCAGCCGTAGGCTCACCGATGGTATCGATGTATGCCGCCGTCCAGGGCACACCCGCAGAGTTGACCAACGGGGCCCCTCCACCGTAGAGCAGGCTGGTGATGTGAGAGTCATTGCCCGCGCCGTTGATATCTCTATACAGTTCGCCCTCCTCCTGGACGCCCTCCGCCATCTTGCCTTTGGCCCCCTTATTCAGCATCACGATGATTGAGCCGATTATCTCCAGGTGGCTTAACTCTTCTGTCGCGATGTCGAGCAGCAAATCTTTGCGGCCTGGGTCTTCCTCAGCCAGTGCCTGGGTGAAATAGCGAGTTGCGGCTGCAAGTTCACCTTGGGCCCCACCGAATTGCTCAAGAAGCAGGTTAGCGAGACCGGGGTTGGGCTCAGCTACTCGTACGGTGTATTGAAGTCTTTTGTTATGAAGAAACATGGTCATTCTCCCATCAGAACTTGTCTTGAGACGAGCAGTTCCACGCTGCATAAATACATGCAACTGGCAGTACGGGAACTGTTCTTTAGATGCCTATGGCATGGTTATGAATGAGCGCAAAAAACCTGTAGTGGCTGAGTGGGTTCACCCCCTTTCAGATTCAAAAGGAACTAGAGCCAGCGAGACCGTTTTACTTCTTGGTCATCGTCGCCGCTTGGTTGCCACCCTGCTCAGCAATGGCTGAAAGTTTCTCGTCAGCCGCTTTCTCTTCTGCCAGCGTCTCGGCCAACAGGTTGGCCGCATCGGTCATCTCAAGGTGCTTGGCCATTGCGATCAAAGTGCCGTAGCTGGCAATCTCGTAGTGCTCAACTTTTTGGCAGGCACCGATCAGCGCTGCGTCGAGCACCTCCCCTTTCTCGATTTCGTCGAGCAATTCCTTGCTCTCTTCGACCAAGCCTTCCATCGCCACGCATTTCATGCGTTTGAGCTTCAGTCCGGCCTGTTCAACGAGTTGATCAATGCGTTCGATCTGACCTTGAGTCTCCTCCAGATGGGATGTGAACGCCTCAGAAAGTTTAGGGTTAGTCGCCGCACGCGCCAGTCGTGGAAGCGCCTTGGTGATCTGCTTTTCCGCACTATAAACGTCAGACAGTTCGTGAATGAACAGATCGTCAACGGTGGTTCTTGCCATGATTGCATCCTCATCCAATGAAGGTTTAGTCGATGGTTCACTGAGCGACTGCGCGCCAGTTACTTACTCGACCTTGCTCCGCTGAAAGACGTTCGAGCCTCTAGAAAGTCAGCCGACGAAATGCACATTCTGACGTTCGCTGACGGTAATCCTGACCGTCTGCGAATTTTTTCGGAACCGCAAAAAGATTAGCCAGTCGAGATTCAAGTGCTTAGGGCACCCACTTTTCATCTGTAAAGGAATGAGCAAATGACCCACTTAGTACGTACCTCAGTGCTGGCGATTGTTATCGGTATGGCGAGCCAGGGAGTTTTCGCAGCACAAGACAATGATGACTTCGTAGAAGACGCGTCGGCGAAGGGTGTCGCCGAAGTCGAAGCTGGCAAGCTTGCTCAGGAGAAAGGTACTTCTGCCGACGTGAAGAGCTTCGCTGAAATGATGATCAAGGATCACTCCGCCGCCAACGAGAAGCTCAAAACGCTCGCGACCTCCAAAAACCTGGAGGTGTCCGACGACGCTCAGTTAATGGACAAGGCTAAGGCGATGATCCTTGAACTGCGAAGTGCGAAATCTTTTGACCAGGCCTACGCGAACAACCAGGTCAAGGCTCACGAAGCAACGATCAAACTGTTTGAGGAAGAAGCTGCCAACGGCAAAGATGCAGACCTGAAGGCCTTTGCGACCGAGACTCTGCCAAAGCTCAAAGCGCATCTGTCTCAGGCGCAGGCGTTAGCTAAAGCTCACGGTGGCGACGCTGCGCAGTAACCTTGCAAAACAACGTTCTCGGATGCCAAACGCGACGCCGGCTTTGCACCACTCCGGCGTCCCTTGATTCAATCCCGATGCGCCGAGACCAATCCGCTAATCAGACTCGTCAGATCTTCCAGCACAACGGGTTTTCCAAGCGCTGCATCAAAACGCCCCTCACCTTGGTAATCTGCCCCTTGCGCTGCGCCGTAGCCTGTCAACGCAATTGCCGGAACATCCGCGCATTTCGGAAGTTTACGAAGCGCGACAAGCAATTGGTGACCATCCATGTCCGGCAGCCCGATGTCTGAGATGATTACATCAAAGCTTTGCGACTGCGCACCCTCGAGCGCTCTTGAAGGGTGATCAAATGCCAGAACTTGCGCGTCCTCCAGCTCAAGCAAAAGCTGCAGCGCCTCCAGTACTTCGGGCGAATCATCCACGAGCAGGATCCGGACGCCAGCGAGTTGACCTTCATCGTTGTCAGGATCGTTGCTGGCAGGTTGATCTGGAGCGTCGGCTAGTGGCAGTTCCACCGTAAAACGTGAACCTTTGCCTTTACCTTCAGAATGCGCCTGGATTCGGCCGCCATGGCTTTCGACCAATTGCTCGACCAGTGCCAGGCCGATCCCCAATCCGCCTCGGCGCTGACCCGAAGGACGGTGATCCGCTTGGCCAAACATCTCGAAGATACGTTTTAGCTGATCCTTTTCGATCCCCGGCCCCGTATCGATTACTTCGATTCGTACCGACTGATTCTGCTTCGTCGTCGTGACTTCCACAGATCCCTCAGCGGGCGTGAACTTGATCGCATTACTGAGCAAATTCCAGATGATTTGTTCGATCCTGGTGGGGTCTGCATGAATGAACAGGCTCTGCGCTGGTGTGCTGAAATGGATCTTGCAACCTGGCTCTGCTTTGAGTGCGACCTGCTGAATTTCATTGAGCACCGCTACCAGATCCAGCGTCCTGCATTGCAGCTCAAGCTTGCCATTACGAACACGCGCCACATCCATAAGGTCGTCGATGATTCGCGCTTGGCTGGCAACGGCATCCGTGATCGTACCGATGGCCTTCTGTAACGTCGGATCTTTTCGCGCCACGGGAAGGCGGCGCGCCACTTGAGCGTTGAGCTGAATGAGATTCAACGGGTGCTTCAACTCATGCGACATAACTGCAAAGAACTGATCCTTCTGCTGAATGGAGCTTAGAGAAGCCGCGATACTCTGCTGCTGCTCTTCGTGCAGCTTGATATGGTCGGTCAGGTCGCGTGCAATTTTCACGAAACCCTGAAAGCCCTTGCTGGCCAAGGCCGTGACTTCGCCACTGCAGTAGAACCGACTGCCATCCTTGCGCACATGCCAGCGTTCATCATCGCTGCGACCCGTTGTGCGGGCTGTTGCCAACTCCATCTCCGGAATGCCGGCGCGTTGATCCTCGGATGAGAAGATAAAACGGAAATGCCGGCCCTCCGCCTCCTCCTGGCTGTAGCCAAAGGTATGCTGCGCACCTTTGTTCCAATCGGTGATGAGCCCCTCTTCGTTGATGACGATAATCGCGTAGTCATGGGTGCTTTCAGTTACAAGACGCATCCGCTCGTCGCTTAAGCGAAGCTCCTCTTCAGCCTCACGTCGCGAAGTGATATCAACAAAGGTCAGCACGATACCGCCAATCTGATCCACGTTAGATCGATAGGGCAGAACGCGTACGATGTACCAACGACCGTCGGAGCTTGCGATCTCACGTTCAATGCCTTTGAGCGACTCGAACACGGACATCGCGTCGGCGATCAAGTCGTCGTATTCCAGGCGATGAGTGATGTCCATCAACGGGCGACCGGCGTCGACCGCGAGCATGCTGAAGATATCGGTGGCACGCGGTGTAAACCATTTGATCTTCAGCTCGCGATCCACGAAGACAGTGGCGATGTCGGTGGAACTGATCAGGTTGCTCAGGTAATCATTGACCTGGTCTGTTTCCTCGACCTTGATCTTCAACTCGTGGTTTACGGTGAGGAGTTCTTCGTTGATCGACTGCAGCTCTTCCTTGCTGGTTTCCAGCTCTTCGGACGCCGAACGCAGTTCCTCATTAATAGCCTGCATCTCTTCGTTGGAAGCTTTAAGCTCCTCGCTGGAAACCTCTCCCTGCTCAATCACGTCTTGAAGTTGCATCTTGGTGCGCTGCAACTCGCGATCCAGGTTGGAGAGCATTTGATTTTCCGACTGCACGGATGAGTCTGAACTGACATTCTGCGCATCGATCTCCTGCTCGCCGAACACAATGTACAGGCAGTTCAACTCCGTCTCAGTATCCGTAAACGGGTGCACCTCGATCTGCACTTGATAATGCTGTCCGTCACGTTCGTGGTTGAGCGGCCGTGCCCGGACGGATTCTCCGGATTGCTGAGCCTGGAAGATGGTAGTCCGCAGTTCCAGACGTAGATCACCGGCTACCAAGGACAAAAGGTTATTGCTGATCTCTCCGGTCATGTGCTGCAGGTACCGACCAGCGCCTCGGCTGACATAGAGAATATCGGCTTCACTGTTTACAACAATACTTGGCGGTGAAAACCGCTCCGCTGCTCGTTGATAGATTTCGACCGTCGAAGGCTTCTTGACCGCTCGGGAGTCTCCAGGCTGGGACAACGAAACCGTTCGCGCATACCCCCCCTTGGGCATCGCGGGCAGCCGGTGGGCATTGGGGCCGCTACGAGCGCGGAAGATCCGGTTTCTCTTGTCCACGGTTGTAAACAACTCAGGGCACGCATCGGCCGATTCCGATGTACCAAGAAACAGATAGCCACCTGCTCGAAGCGCAAAATGAAACATTTGCAATATTTCGCGCTGGACATCGCGGTCCAGATAAATAAGCAGGTTGCGGCAGACAATTAAATCGATCTGCGAAAAAGGCGGATCAGCCAGCAGGCTATGCTTGGCGAAAAGAACCCGTTCGCGGATGTCCTTGCGCACACGATAGTTGCTGTCCTCTTTGACGAAATACTGGCGCAATCGCGCAGGCGATACATCGGTGACAATCGCTTCTGAATAGAGCCCAGCACGACCGGAGGTGATGGCCCGCTCATCAATGTCGCTGGCAAAGACCTGGATCTTCAAATCTGAAGACGTTTCGGTCTTATAGTCAGTTAGCAGAATCGCGAGCGAGTAAGCCTCTTCACCTGTGGATGTACCTGCCGACCAGACGCGGATCTCTTGGCCAATGTCGGATTTTTGGTGAAGATCAAAAAGGCGTGGCACCACCTCGCGTTCCAGCGACTCAAAGGGCTCGCGGTCGCGAAAAAAATTGGTGACGCCAATGAGCATGTCATCAAGCAAGGCCTTTGTTTCGTCGACGTGTTCGCACAGGTATCGGAAATATGCCGGTAGATCAGGTTGCGTCGTCACCTGCATGCGCCGCTCGATACGACGCAAAACCGTAGCGCGCTTGTAGTGCCTGAAATCATGGCCGGTGCTCGCGCGTAGTTTGGCGAGAATATCGAACAATGCCTGCTCGGCGTGTTCAGTTGCCCGCTCATCGAGATCAGGCGCAGAAGGAGACTGTATATCGGCGGCGTCCGGCAACTGGATGCGTTGGGCGTTTTGCCATAACTCCAATATCTTCTGCGGCACATCCACAACGGGCAAAACGAAATCGACCTTTCCGGTATCGATAGCAGCCTTGGGCATGCCGTCGTACTCGGCATCTTCAGGGTGCTGAGCCAGCGTTACCCCGCCCTGCTCCTTGATGCGCGACAAGCCCACCGCACCGTCTGACCCGCTACCCGATAACACGACGCAGAACGCGCGTTCTTTGTGAGCGTCAGCAAGGTCGCGAAAGAACAAATCGATGGTCACATGGCCACCATTTCTGGGCTTTGGCGGCATCCCCCGCAAGTAGCCGTCATTCATCGCAAGCCGCTGCGCCGGGGAAATTACGTACACATGGTTACGTGCGATTGGCGTGGCGGATGTCAGTTGTATGACCGGCATTTTGGTTCGTGCAGCGATAACCTTTCCAGCGCTGCTCTGGTGATCGGGCGACAGGTGGAGCACCACTACGAACGCCATTCCATTGTCAGCGGGCATGTGCTCGAAGAATTGCTGAACGGCTTGCAGGCCACCTGCCGAAGCGCCGATGCCTACTACCGGAAAACTCAGGTGGCTGGGTTGGATGTCCTGTCGCTGAGGACGATCTGCGCCCGAATCTGATGGGGTGTTCATCACGTAAGTCCTATCGTGGTTGCGCCTGTGCTGGAAGTCACCTCTAGAGCTAGCCTGTCAGCTCAGGTAGTCCATGGCGAACCAAGAATCTGCAACGAGCGAACACATCGAAAGGAGATAAAAACAATGATAGCGCATGGGACGGCGCCGAAGCGCTTTACCTCCTGCGCACGCAAAGATGATTTGGCAGATACCTGCACGTCGTGCCGAGGGGCAATGTGCGAGTGAGAGCAGGTGCCTTGAACTCTAAGGCCTGAAATTCCTCCAATTTTACAGTCGGAGCATCCCAAAATCTGAGTAGCGCTCAATGCTGCCGATAAATGCTCCCTGAGTTGGCAAGGTTAATTGAAGAGGAATATTGAAGATGGACAATTATCACATCACCAAATCTGACGCTGGCTGGTCGCTGACAAAGCAAGGCGCGCAGCGAGCGTCGAAAACGGCGTCCACGAAAGCTGAAATCATGACATTGGCGAGCGAATTTCTTTCAGACAAAACGGCATCACTCAAAGTGCATAAGGAAGATGGAACGATTCAGGAAGAGCGTACCTATCCTCGCAGCGCAGACCCCTCAAAAACGAAGGGTTGACCCTGGAAAGCACGCCAAGAGAATACGTGGATTCACCCTTTACTTATCTGAGACCAGCCGCTGATCTGCGAGGCACTCAAAATCCATGAACTAATTCGGTATTTCGTCGCTCCGCTTTTTACAAGCCCCATCAAATTGCGGAGTTCGAGATGAGAGCACTCACTTACCACGGCGCCCATGACGTCAAAGTAGACACCGTTCCTGACCCGTCCATCGAGGCAGCAGACGACATTATCTTGCGGGTCACAGCGACCGCGATATGCGGCTCGGATCTGCACCTCTACCGGGGCAAAATCCCCACCGTCGAACACGGCGACATCTTTGGCCATGAGTTCATGGGCATCGTCGAGGAAACCGGCTCGGCGGTGACGGCCGTCCAGCCCGGTGATCGAGTGGTCATCCCGTTCGTGATCGCCTGCGGTGACTGTTTCTTCTGCCAGCAAGACCTGTTTGCCGCTTGTGAGACCACCAATACCGGACGCGGAGCCATCATCAACAAGAAGGCCATTCCCCCGGGCGCAGCGCTGTTTGGCTTTAGCCATATGTATGGCGGTATTCCCGGCGGGCAGGCCGAATACGTGCGAGTGCCCAAGGCCAACACCGGACCGTTCAAGGTGCCGGGCACGCTTGCCGATGAGAAGGTGCTGTTTCTCTCCGACATCTTGCCGACAGCCTTTCAGGCCGTGACCAACACCGGTATCGGGCAAGGCTCCAGCATCGCTATCTACGGCGCAGGGCCGGTGGGTCTGCTCAGCGCAGCCGTGGCGCGAATGCTCGGCGCCGACCGTATTTTCATGGTTGACCACCATCCCTACCGCCTCGCGTACGCCCAGAGAACGTATGGCGTGATCCCGATCAACTTCGATGAAGACGACGACCCGGCAGACACCATCATTCATCAGACACCCGGCATGCGAGGGGTGGATGGGGTGGTCGATGCGGTCGGCTTTGAAGCCAAGGGCAGCACCACCGAGACCGTTCTGGCCACGCTCAAGCTCGAGGGCAGCAGCGGCAAGGCGCTGCGCCAATGCATCGCTGCGGTAAGGCGTGGTGGGGTTGTCAGCGTGCCCGGTGTGTATTCGGGCTTCATCCACGGCTTCCTCTTCGGCGATGCGTTCGATAAGGGGCTGACATTCAAAATGGGCCAGACCCACGTTCAGCGTTTTCTGCCGGAATTGCTCGAGCATATCGAGATGGGCCGTCTGGAGCCCGAAGCCATCATCACTCACCGTATGTCGTTGGAACAGGCAGCCGAGGGCTACAAAATCTTCGACAAGAAACAGGAAGACTGCCGCAAGGTCATCCTGACACCGGGTGGAACCGATATCGCCGCACCCGAAATCGACGTAACCGCAGCTGTGCCTGCCCTGTAGCGGGCAATGGAGGTGTGTGATGGAAGTGTCATTTTTCTGGGCGGCTCTGGCCGTGATCGTGCTGTTGGTCGACTTCTGGGTCATCGCGAACGTCTGGCATACAACCAAATCGTCCGGCACGAAGGTCGGCTGGGCGGTGTTGATTCTGGTGCTCCCAGTCATTGGTCTGGTCATCTGGGGCATCGCCGGGCCGCGCGGCGTTGCAGAACCCCCTACCTCCAAGGAGCACAGCAAGGGCTAGTGACAAATCCGGATCAGTAACAGGGCGTCCACTCACGAATCCCAGGAGTGGACGCCGCTTCATGTCTCGCCACTCAGGCGAATGTGGGCTCTTGAAATGTCCACTCAACCGACCTTGGTTTTCATGTCTTTTGAATTCAGGGTTGCCGTCTGTCTCTCCCTCAGAACTACCGATTCCCTTGATCCCTCAACCTTCTACAGCGTGCAGATTTCCTGCCGTGCGAGATGCGTACTGCCTTGAATCGATAGTCGCGGTGTTCATCTCTTTTCAATTAAAGGAAGGTGACCAAGATGCCCACCATGAACGAGGCAGGCGCTGACGCACAGCAGCGTTCCGTGCCCCCCAATGACGCCCTTCACAACTTGCAGGATGATGCCAAGGCCCTGTTCGACACTGCCCGGGAACAAGGCTCGGAGCATCTGGATGAGTATCGCGAACGTGCGGCCGACGAGATCCAGAACCTGGCCCGGAGTGCAACGTCGGCTGCCGAACAGCTGCAAGACAACGACACCCTTGGGCTTTCTCACTACATCACCGATGTGGCAGACGGTCTGGGCAGCTTTGCCGGAAGTCTGCGTGGCAAAAGCGCCGATGAACTGCTGCAACAAGTGGGACGTCTTGCCAGAGACAACCCGGCGTTGTTTCTGACGGGCAGCATTGCCCTGGGGTTCGGCCTGTCGCGTTTCATGCGTGCCAGCGCTCCGGATCTCGCCCAGCCCTCCTCCCGCGATCCCGCTGGGGGCAAAGCCGGCTCCGAGACCGACGAGTTCGACCCCAGGATTGCCGCCGACGAGGAGCTGGCCGTTCGTCCTCCGCACGAGGACGATGTGGTGCGCAGCCAGTCCGTTCCTCCGGGCTGGAGTACTTCTGCGCCACCACCTGCCGACAGCAATGGCGAGTCAGGAATCCAGCAATCCGGTGCCGAGATGGGCAGCTTCGTCGAGCCGAAACCTGACGCTTCATCCCCCGTCACGCCCGACTCGGGTTCAACCGACAAGCCCGTCATCAAAGGAGAGCTGTGATGGCTATCAACCCAGACATTCCGCCCCGTAGCAGCCCCGAGAGCGACCCTTCTGTGCTCGGGCTCGTACGTCAACTTGCCCACGAAGTACCGGCCCTGATCGGCGAAGAACTGGCGCTGGCGAAGGCTGAAATCCGCACGTCCATCGAGACCGCCAAAGCCGCCACGGCCGCGGTTGCAGGCGGCGTGGTGTTCATGCTCGCCGGGCTGGTAATTGTGCTGATGGCCGCCGTGTATGGACTTGCACTGTACGTATCCCTTTGGCTGGCCGCGCTGATTGTCGGAGCGGTTGCGATGTTTGTCGGCTTCGTAATGGTGCAATCCGGCAAGAAACAACTTGAACCGTCCCAGCTTGCGCCTGAACGCACGATGCATTCCCTGCACAAGGATAAAGACGCCATTCAGAGGAAAGTCTCATGAGCACTGAAAGCAGTTTTGCAACCAAAGAGCAGTTCGAAACCGACGCCATTCCTGACGTCGACATTCCAAGGAGCCCGGATACGCTGGAGCGGGATATCGATGCACGTCGGGCGAACATCGAGAACATCGTCGATGCGCTGGAAAACAAGCTATCGCCGGGACAACTCTTTGACCAGGCATTGGCGTTTACCCGGAACAATGGCGGTGAGTTTTTCGACAATCTGGGGACGTCGATCAAGAACAACCCGGTGCCGGTCATTCTCGCCACCGTTGGCGTTACCTGGCTGATGCTGGGCCAGAATCAGCGGCCGCACAGCGCCGGGCCTTCGATGTTCAGTCAACTGGGCGAGAAGCTGAGCGGTGCCGCCGAAACGGTCAGCGATTCCCTGACCGGTGCCAAGGATCATCTGCGCCAATCGGCACATGATCTGGGAGAAAAGGCCAGCCATCTGGCAGACAGTGCCAGCGAAAAGATGGGTGACGCCAAACAGCGCGCTACCGCTGGCACATCGGACGCCCGAGACACCCTGAAGGCGACCTCCGATCGTGCGCAGGATGCGTTGCTGCGCCAAGGGCGCAATCTGCAGGGGACTGTCGAGTACATGCTCAAGGAACAACCGTTGGCGTTGGCGGCCATTGGCATCGCATTGGGCGCGGCCATTGGTGCTGCCCTCCCCACGACCCGTCAGGAAGACAAGCTGTTTGGCCAGACCCGCGACAAGTTGGCGAACAAAGCGAAAACCACGATGGATCAAACGTGGGAAGCGGTCTCGGACATCGGCAAAGATGTCGTGGATGACTTCAAAAATTCGAAGCCATCGACAACCGTCTCGAGCAGCAATATGGATGTTTGAACTCGTCTTGCGAAAAACCGGTGGGGGCTGACGCCTGAGCCCCCACGCTGTCGGGAGATCCTGCTAAACAGCGGTCGGCGCGCAATGCAGCAGCCGGCTCATGGACAACGCATTGCCCAATGCGGCGTCTTGCGCGGTGTTATCGAAAATGCACCAGACCGGCGAACCGTCACCCATGCCTCTCTGGATTTCTCGCGCTTTGTCTTCCAGCCATTCGTGCGCATAGGCGCTGTAATAAATCCGCGGCCATCCATGCAAGCGCCAGTATTGCAGGCCCTGCCAGCCTCCGGGTGTGGCGTCGTTTCCAAGGCGGCTCGGGTCCACGACTGCCTGGGCAATGTGATGCTCGACCAATAACGGCTGAGCCTCGACCCAGGACTGATGACGCGGTTCGATGACCACATAGCCTGAGTAGCGAGCCCTGAGCGTTTCAAAGAACTGGCCCGCGACCTTGGCATCGAATGCCAGCGAGGGCGGGAGCTGAACCAGCAGACAGCCAAGCCGATCACCCAGCTCGCAGCACTCCGAGAGAAAGATGTCGAGCAGCCCGGCACAGTTTTTCAATCGATGTTCATGAGTGATCGACTTGGGGATCTTCACCGAGAAACGGAAGTCCGGGCCCACCGATGACGCCCATTTCCTGTAGGTGCCCGGAAGATGAGAACGGTAGAACGAGCTGTTGATCTCAACGGCGTTGAGCCTGCCGGCGTAACGCTCAAGATGAGTGCCCTGAGCTTCGAATTGCGGCCAGTACTCGCGTCCGAGTTTCCAACCGGCGCACCCGACAAACACAGGTGAGCTGTTCAAAACAGCACGTCTTGCGCGTCACGCATGAAGATTTCGACAGTCTTCGGGCCGATGCCGTCGAAGGCTTCAAGGCGCTTCTCAAAATCCGCCCGGTCTTCGCTGGCTTCGCGAATGTTCGTGACCTTGCCGGCGTAATCATCAGTCAGCTTCTTGCTGAGTTTCAGCAGGCGCTCGGCGGTGGACTCGTCGTAACGGGCATAACCGCCCTCGCCGAGCATTTTCACCAGTTGCCCATGGGTGCAGGCGCCCAACTTGCGCGGCGTATCGCGCCGATGCTTGTCGATGATGATCTTGTAGGCGTCGACGGCGATTTGTGAGCGTATTCGTTTGCCCATCAGGAAGCTGGCGATCAACCATTTGAAAAGGGCCTGTTCATCGCCTTCGCCCAAATGAATATTCAGGTCCTGCGCGCCGATATTCTTGCTCATCGCTTTTCCCGCCGTTCGGGGCCACCTTTTGAAGCCTGTACGAATAAGGAATTCAGCAACGAGCGGAAGTTCAGCGCAGTGGTTCGACGGTATTCGATGCATGTGACCGTAACGGGACGCGAACCAAAAGCTGACTGTATGGTCAGGATAATCAGTCCCACTCCACTCTTCTTGAGGATCACCCATGCAGACCTACACCATCAACTACCTGTTCAACGACGAACCCCGCAGCCATTCTTTCGAACTGGCGCAGCTACAGCTGCCCACCCATGAAGCAGCGATGCACCTGCTCCAGCTGCATTTCGGCGACGGCGAAAACAGCCTGATGATGCCCAATGCCGATGCGACGCCTGACGACATACTGGAACAGGCAGACCGGGTGAGACTGACGCAGATTCAGGTCGTTTGACGCGCCACGTTCACAACCTTGTCCCGGCCGCCGTCATAGACCAACCCGTTCAATATCCAGCACGGCAGTATTGAGCAAGGCCGTGCACCGCCAGTTCTTGTGGAATTTGCGATTGCAGAGCGTAGATGTTACGTCTACTGTAGACACTTATTCCACATGCGGCCGGTCTTTATCATGCCTGTCAGCACGCACCATGTAGCGCTCCATAGACCTCGCGGGGTGCATGAATATCGGCATCGTCTTTGTGGAGCCCCCTGCCGGTGGCCAACTCGTTGATGAGTCGTACAACACACCCTGGCAAGCGCGTCGCCCTGCTGGCCGGCAAAACACCCTTGCCCCATCGCCAGCCCGGCCAACTGCTACAGCATTTCTGATCAGCCTCCTTCAACCGGGACTTTCCATGCCTATCGATAACCATACCTTTGCCGCTCTTTTTGCCGACATACAGCAAGCCCATCAAGCCTTGCGACCTGGCGTATCGGTGACACCGCTGTCCCATAGCCCACGACTGTCGGCGTTGAGCGGCTGCGAGCTGTACTTGAAATGCGAACACCTGCAACACACCGGCTCGTTCAAGTTTCGCGGCGCCAGCAACAAAGTACGCCTGCTCAACGACGCGCAACGGCAACAAGGGGTGATCACGGCCTCGTCAGGCAATCATGGCCAGGGCGTTGCACTGGCGGGCAAGGCAGCTGGCGTACCGGTCACCGTGTATGCGACCACCACCGCCTCGACGTTGAAGCTGGATGCGATCCGCGCGCTGGGTGCCGAAGTCGTGACCCTCGACACCGACCCTCTGAGCGTCGAACTCCAAGCCGCGCGTCAGGCGCAGTCGCAGGGCAAGCTGTTCGTCTCGCCCTACAACGACCTGCAGATCATCGCGGGCCAAGGCACCATCGGCGTGGAAATTCATGAGCAGTTGCCGAATGTCGACGCCGTGTTCGTCGCGGTCGGTGGCGGCGGCATGATTTCCGGGATCGGCACTGCGCTCAAGCATTTGAATCCCGACGTCGAAATCATCGGTTGCTGGCCGGCCAATGCGCCGACCATGGAACGCTCGCTGGCCGCAGGCGAAATCATCGAAATGGACGAGCAAGACACCCTCTCCGACGGTACGGCGGGCGGTATCGAACCGGGGAGCATCACGTTCCCGCTGTGTCAGCGCGTCATCGACCGCACCGTTCTGGTCACCGAGCAGGAAATCCGTGAGGCGATGCAGGCAGTGGCGCGCTTCGAGCGCTGGATCATCGAAGGCGCGGCAGGCGTGGCCCTGGCCGGGGCGCTGAAGCTGGCCGCCGACTACCAGGGCAAGCGCATCGCCGTGGTTCTGTGCGGTCGCAACATCCTTCTCGAGAAATTCATCGGAGCGGTTCAGTGAACGTCTACAACCAGCAGCAGATCATCAGCGCCCTCGACCTGACGCAAGCCGCAGAACGCGTGGCTGAGGGATTCATCGCATTTTCCCAAGGCAAGGTGAAGGTACCCCCGGTGCAGAACTTCGTCTTCCCTGAGGCCAATGGGGACTGTTGCGTGAAATCGGCGTGGGTCGAGGGCGAGGCGACGTTCACGGTGAAGATTTCCACCGGTTTCTACGACAACCCGGCCAAGGGCCTGGAGAGCAACGACGGCTTGATGTTGGTCATGTCTGCGCAAAACGGCCAGCCGCTGGCGTTGTTGCAGGACGGCGGCTGGCTGACCTGCATCCGCACCGCCCTCGCCGGCCAGATCGCCGCCCGCGCGCTGGCACCCTCCCGGGTGCAGGCCATCGGCATCGTCGGTAGTGGCATGCAAGCCAGAATGCAGCTGGAACAGTTGAGGGTCGTGACCGCCTGCCGCAACGTCATCGTCTGGGGCCGTCGGCAGAGCGAGCTGGACAGCTATCGACAGTTCGCCGAGGCCTTGGGTTTCACCGTGGAAACCACCCTAGACGCTCAGCAAGTCGCGCTCAAGGCCAACCTGATCGTCAGCACGACCCCGTCTCGCGAAGCGTTGCTGCGCAGCGAATGGATTCGTCCGGGCACCCACATCACCGCCGTCGGTGCCGACACATTGGGCAAGCAGGAACTCGACCCTGCGCTGGTCGCCCGAGCTGACGTCATCGTCGTCGACTCGATCAGTCAATGCAGCCAGTACGGCGAGATTTCCCACGCGCTCAAGGCCGGCCTGATCGACCCGTCGCAATTGCTGGAGCTGGGCCAGGTGCTGGCGGGCGACGTGATTGGGCGCAGCAATGACGAACAGATCACCGTCGTGGATCTGACCGGTGTCGCCGTACAGGATGCACAGATATCCCGCTGCGCGCTGGAGTCCTGCGCGGCCGCCTGACGCCCCTTTCAATCGCTTTAATGCCGTTGCAATCGGCGTCCCGGCATTCGTCGGGGCGCTCATCGTTCTTCGGTTCGCCACGCAAGTACTCGCACTCGAGGCCCGGCAACCCGCTCCTGACCGCAACAGAACTCGCTGAAGATCACCCCTCTCGAAACGCCTTCACGTACTTGTACACCGTCGCTCGCCCCATGTTCAGGACGTTGGCGATGTAGTCATAGGCGCTGCGCCCTTCGAAGGCGCCTTCGTGGTAAAGCGCCTCGATCAGGTTGCGCTTGTCGTCGCGCCCCAGACCGTTCAACCCCAGATGACGCTCCTGCAGCCAGGCATGCAAAAACGTGTTGATGCGCTCCTGCCAGTCATCACGAAACAGCGCTTCGGGCTGAGCGACCATGCGGCTGGCCTGAAAGAACAGATTCAGTGCATCGCGCGCCTGCTCCAGAACCGAATAGTTGAGGTTGATGCACAGCGCGACTTCCGGCCTGCCCTTGTCGTCCAGCAGGACGCTGGTGATCGAGCGGACCTTCTGACCGTCCCAGTTGAGCTTTTCGTACGGGCCGATGCTCAGTTGGGTGGTCAGGTCACCGGCAATGTCCTCCAAGGCTGAGTCATCGCCGATCTTGCGCTTGGAAATGTTATTGGCGATGTGCACGACGGTCTGGCTGGCGAGGTCATGCAGGATGGCCTCCGCGTGCGGAAACAACAGCGTCGCCATGCTGTCGGCAATCGTCTTGTAATTGTTCAGGCGCAGTGCTTGAGCGCCGGGCGTTGAGCTCATGGCGAATCTCGTTGGTCGGAAGGCCAGCCATCTTAAACGATCACGGGCGTGTGAGAAGCAGCACCGCCTCACACGGCGCCCGCAACACTTGGAAACAAAACACGACTGCACCTCAGTACCATTTGGTAATGGTTTGCGTTTACTCGATTGTAGCTAAATTGTTAGGATCGCCGCGCCGCACGGTTACAAGCCTTGATCTAGAGCTTTCACCGTCGCGACATCCCATCTTGCCATCGCTGCAACGCGCCTCGCCTTAGGAATTGCATGATGTTTCGTCCGTCTCTGTGCTCGCTGACCGGCCTTTTGGCAATCGGTTTGCCGAGCGTTGTCCTGGCTGCCCCCGTATACCTGAATCTGCCTGCGCAGGACCTGTCCGCTTCCTTGACTCAACTGAGCCAGGCCACCGGCATGCACATCGCCTACGACGCCGCACAGGTGACCGGCAAGCAGGCGCCAGCGATAAATGGCAGCCTGGAACCGGGTCAGGCCCTCACTCATTTGCTCGCGGGCAGCGGCTTGAGTGCTCAGGTGCAGGGCAACAGCGCTCGGGTTATTCGGCCGCCACTGGCGGCGGGCGACGGCACCATGACCCTGGGCGACATCAACATTGATTCGCAGACCAGCAGCGTCGCTGGGCTGGCCACCACCGAAGGCAGCGGCTCGTACACCACCGGCAGCATGAGCACGGCCACCAAACTGCCGCTGTCGATTCGCGAAACCCCGCAATCGGTGAGCGTGATCACCCGCCAGCGGATCGACGATCAGGGCATGAACGATCTCAACGATGTCGTGAAATACGCGCCGGGCATCACGCTGCGTAAGTTCGGCTCCGACCGCCAACAGTTTCTGGCGCGAGGCTTCACCATCGACAACCTGATGTACGACGGCCTGCCGACCATCGTCAGCAACTTCACGCTGGACACTATCTCAGGCGCTGATCTGGCCATGTATGACCGCGTCGAGGTGGTGCGCGGCGCCACGGGACTCATGACCGGCGCAGGCAGCCCTTCAGCGACCCTGAACCTGGTGCGCAAACGCCCGACCGCCACCCCCCAGGTGAGCGTCACCACCAGCGCCGGCAGTTGGGACCGTTACCGGACCGAAGTCGATGCCTCCAACAAGCTCAATGAGTCCGGCACCCTGCGCGGCCGGGTGGTGACGGCGTACGAGAAAGGCAACAGCTTCGTCGACGAACGCGACAAGCAACGCCAGACGTTCTATGGCGTGCTCGAAGCCGATCTCAACGATTCCACCACCTGGACCCTCGGTGCTTCCAAGCAGCGCGACGATGCAACCTCCGACTGGGGTAGCCTGCCTGCCGGTCGCAACGGCGAAAATCTGCACCTGCCCCGCTCCACGTTTTTGAGTAACGACTGGGCGTACTGGGACCGCGACAACATCAGCGTCTTCACCGACCTGACCCATCGTTTCGACAACGGCTGGAGCGCCAAGCTGGCGGCCGCGCGGATCTGGGCGGAGTCCGACATGTTTTCAAGCTACATGACGACCTCCGGCGCCACCGGCTTCGGCCAGGCCTCCGGGCAGTACGACACCACTGACGTGCAGACCAACCTCGACGGCTCGCTCTCCGGCCCCTTCCAGCTGTTTGGCCGTGAGCACGACCTGATGTTCGGCGTCAGTCGCCGAGAAGAGAAATTCGATCAGACCGGCGGCTATTACGGATCGACGCCGATCAACATCTACGACTTCAATCCGCACAGTATTCCCAAGCCTGACATCTCCACCCGCACCGGCTACGAGAGCAAGAACACCGCCACCGAGGATGGCGTGTACGCGGCAGCGCGCTTCAATCCGATCGACCCGCTGCACATCATCGTCGGCAGCCGGATCAGCTGGTACGACTACAAGAACCGCTCCGCCAACACCGGCGACTACAAGGTCACTCAGGAAGTCACGCCGTATGCCGGTGTGGTCTACGACCTGAACGAAACCTACTCGGCCTACGCCAGCTACACCGAGATTTTCAAACCGCAGAATCAGCAGGATGTGGGCGGCGGCATCCTCGACCCGATGACCGGCGAAAGTTACGAAATCGGCCTCAAGGGCGAATACCTGGATGGGGGACTCAATGCGTCGTTGGCGTTGTTCGACATGACTCAGGAAAACCGCGCCTATGCGATTCCCGATCAACCCGCGACCTGCCAGCAACAGAACCGCACCTGCTACGAAGCCGCCGGTGAAGTGCGCAGCCGAGGCATCGACGCCGAGGTCACCGGTGCGCTGACCCCGGACTGGCAGTTCACCGCAGCCTATACCCTGGTGCTGAGTCAGTACGTCAAGGACCGGACCTTCGAGAAAGGCAACCTCTTCGCACCGAACCAGCCCAAGCACCTGTTCAAGGCTGCGACCACGTACCACCTGCCGAGCGATCTGAACAAAATGCGCGTCGGTGCCGACGTCCTGGCCCAGAGCGAGACCTACAACCGGGTCGGCAACGGGCACTCGGTTCAGGACGCCTACGCAGTCGTCGGGCTGATGGCCGGCTACCGCTTCGACGAGCATTGGGATGCGCGGGTCAATCTCAACAACGTCTTCGACGAAAAGTATTGGCAAGGCATCCCGACTGCCACTGGCAGCGGCGTCTACGGCGATCCGCGCAACGTGATGTTCTCGCTGAAGTGGTCGCTGTAAATTCCTGAACCCTGGTCACGGACGACCACCATCCCGACGTGCCGCCGTTTCCCGCAACGGGCAGATCTTTGGCATGATGGCGCGACAGCCGGTTCGCGTATCGGGGGAGTGAAGTTGGACAGACAACCTGTAGATGAAGCCGGATCCGCGCCTCAGGACGGCTGGTTCTCCAGCGAGCACCGGGCGCGGGTCGACGATCTGATTGCCAAGCTTCGTACCAGCGATACCCGGGAGAGCGTCTCGCGCTATCACGGGATGGCCGAGGGGTATCTGCTCGGCCTTCTGGACTGCTATCACCTGAGTGCCGAGCATCACGATGCGGTGCGGCAGTTCCTGCACAACCTGGCCATCGTGCGCCTGAAGGCCGTGAAGCCCAGGACCGGGGTTCGGTAAAAGTTGAACGTTTTCAGCCAGGGGCTCTCAAGTCTTGAACTGAATAATCGTTTCTGACCCAGGTTTCCAATGGCAGAATCGCGTTCACTTGATCCCTTTGGAGACCCTTATGCTTCGCGCGTTTGAACGATGGCTTGACCCTTTTCCGCCGGATGAGATTCCCCCGCCGCCTGAAGGCCTGGCGAAATTTCTGTGGGCTTGCACCCGGGGCGCGCGCGGATACATTCTTGCATTCGCGCTGCTGAGTGCCGGGGTCTCGATCTACGAAGCCTGGCTGTTTTCCTTTCTCGGCCAGGTGGTGGACCTGCTCTCGACCTGGAAAGCCGGTGGTGAAGCCGCCGCGCAGGAAAGCCGCGTACTGTGGGGCATCGGCATCGTGCTGCTGACCAGCGTGGGCCTGGTGGCGCTGCGCACGATGGTCCAGCACCAGATTCTGGCCATCAACCTGCCGCTGCGATTGCGTTGGGACTTCCATCGCCTGATGCTGCGGCAAAGCCTTTCGTTCTTCTCGGACGAATTCTCCGGCCGGGTCACCACCAAGGTGATGCAAACCGCACTGGCGGTGCGCGAGGTGCTGTTCACCCTGATCGAAATCGTCCCTGGCATCGGCGTATATTTCATCGCGATCATCGCGCTGGCGGGCGGCTTCGCCCTGAAGCTGATGCTGCCGTTCGTGGCCTGGGTCGCGCTGTTCGGCCTGGCCATGTGGTACTTCGTGCCCCGGCTGGGGAAAGTCGGGCAGGAACAGGCCAACGCGCGATCATCGATGACCGGGCGTATCTCGGACGCCTACACCAACATCACCACGGTGAAGCTGTTTTCCCACTCCAAACGCGAAGCGCACTTCGCACGGGCGGCGATGGAAGATTTCAAGCAGACCGGTTTTCGCCAGATGCGTCTGGTCAGCCAGTTCGAAATCGTCAACCAGGCCCTGGTGGTGGCATTGATCATGGCCGCAGGCGGTTACGCGCTGTGGCTGTGGCATCAGGGAGAGGTCGGCGCCGGTGCGGTCGCGGCGATTACCGCGATGGCGTTGCGGATCAATGGCATGTCCCACTGGATCATGTGGCAGATGACCTCGCTGTTCGAGAACATCGGCACCGTTCAGGATGGCATGGCGACCCTGACTCGGGGCCCGAAGGTGCAGGATGCGCCTGATGCAAAAGTGCTGGTGACCACCGGCGGCGCAGTGGCCTTCGACAACGTGAACTTCAACTACAACGGCGAACGCCAGGTGCTCAACGGCTTGAGTCTGTCCATCCGCCCGGGCGAAAAAATCGGCCTTGTGGGCCGTTCCGGCGCGGGCAAGTCGACGCTGATCAACCTGCTGCTTCGCTTCTATGACGTGGACGGCGGCAAGATCAGCATCGACGGTCAGAACATCGCCGGTGTCACTCAGGACAGCCTGCGCAGCGCCATCGGCATGGTCACGCAGGACACTTCCCTGCTGCACCGCTCCATTCGCGACAACATCGCCTATGGCCGTCCCGATGCCACCGACGCGCAAATCCGCAGCGCCGCCGCCAGCGCCCAGGCCGACGGTTTCATCAATCAGCTGAGCGACCGACAAGGTCACAGCGGGTATGACACCCTGGTCGGCGAGCGTGGCATCAAGCTGTCGGGCGGCCAGCGCCAGCGTATCGCGATTGCCCGGGTCATGCTCAAGAACGCCCCGATTCTGCTCCTTGACGAAGCCACCAGCGCCCTGGACTCGGAAGTCGAAGTGGCGATCCAGGAAAGCCTCGACGAAATGATGAAGGGCAAGACTGTCATCGCCATCGCCCATCGCCTGTCCACCATCGCGGCGATGGACCGGCTCGTCGTCATGGATGACGGACGCATCATCGAGCAAGGCACCCACGCCGAACTGCTGGCGAAAAACGGCACCTATGCGCGGCTGTGGCAGCATCAGAGTGGCGGGTTCCTGGGCGAAGATCAGGGTGTGGCCGAGGCGATCGAGCAATCTTGAGCCTCTGGCTGTCGATGGCGGTAGCGCCGCCATCAATGCCTTGCATCCCTCATGAGTTCGCTGATGCACTGCCCGATGATCCCGCGGCTGTCGTCGACCACCCGCAGCGACTGACGAACGGAATCGGCAACGCAGACCCCGTCATGCATTTCCAGCACTTGCGCCCAGTCAGCAAGCGTCGCCAGCGCGTCGGCGATAGCGTGCTGATTCTTCAGAATCGCGTGGAGTAGCGTGGTAGTGACAGGATTGTTTTGCATGGATGTCCCTCGCGCGCCGGTTAGGTAGATGCCAGAAATCATCCTTAAGCTGGCGAAAAGGGGCACATTGCCACCAGCCTGATTTGAGAGGACCGTGGGACGATAGTTCCATTTAAAGAAGGTCGATGCTCACCACCCGGTAATCTCTTCCCGCTTGCGTGCAATCCCGTTGAACTAACGCGCCGGCATCAGGATCCTTTTTATCGCGCAATCAGCGAAAGCAAGCTGGCCCAGTGGATGCGCGCTGCGGCCCGTCTTGGGTCGATGAACGATAAGGAGCTACCGTGACCGATACGTCCTATTCCCCCTACCGAAGCCTGCCCGGCCCGCTGCACGCGATGCTCCTGGCAGGTACATTCCCCCTGTTTCTCGGCGCATTGCTGAGCGACATCGCCTACTACAACACCTACCTCATCCAGTGGAGCAACTTTGCCTCCTGGCTAATCGCGGGGGGCATGGTCTTTTGTGGATTGGCCCTGCTGTTCGCGCTGGTCAATCTCCTCCGCGCGCCGCAGAAGTCGGGCCGCCCAGTGACCTGTTTCGTTCTGCTGCTGATCACGTGGGGGCTTGGCTGGGTCAATTCGTTCGAGCATGCCAAGGATGCCTGGGCGGTGATGCCCTCGGGTCTGGCACTGTCCGTCATCACGACGCTGATGAGCTGCGTATCGGTATGGATCGGCCTCACCCGCTCACCCGCCCGGCCCGTTTCAGGAGGCGCGCAATGAGACATTCCTACGCACTGACCGCATTGAGCATGGCACTGCTGTTGAGCGCCTGCGGTGGTGAAAAAGACAGCGTTCAGACCCATGGTCCTGACCCGAAGATGCCAGAAACCCAACGCGGGCTGCTGCCCAGCATGAAGATCGCAGAACCTGCGGCCTGGGGCGATCAGAAGCCGACCGTGCCCCAGGGTTACAGCGTCACGGCAATCGCCACCGATCTGCGGGTACCCCGTCAGACGCTGGTCCTGCCCAATGGCGACATCCTCGTGGCAGAGGGCAAAGGCGGTACCGACGCGCCGAAGCTCAAACCCAAGGATGTGATCGCCAGCTATATCAAGGCTCAGGGCAACACCAAGGTTAAGGGTGGCAATCGCCTGACGTTGCTGCGCGATGCCGACGGCGATGGCAAATACGAACTGAACACCGTGTTCGCCGAAAACCTCAACGCGCCCTACGGGCTGGCCTATGCCAACGGCAAAATCTATGTCGCCAACCAGGATGCGCTGGTGCGTTTCGACTACGTCGACGGTCAGACCAGGGCCGCCGCAGCGCCGGTGACGATCACCGAGCTTCCCTCGAAGATCAATCACCACTGGACCAAGTCACTGGCGATCACTCCGGATGGCAGCACGCTGTATGTCGGCATAGGTTCCAACAGCAACGTCACTGAGCGCGGCATGGAAGTCGAGCTGGAACGCGCACGCATCTGGCAGATCGACGCCCGGACCGGTGCACACAAGCCCTATGCAACCGGCGTGCGTAACCCAACGGCACTGAAAATTCAGCCGGGAACAGGGCAATTGTGGGCTGTGGCCAACGAGCGTGACGAGCTTGGGCCGGATCTGGTCCCCGACTATCTGACGTCAGTGCGCGAAGGCGGATTCTACGGTTGGCCGTACAGCTACTGGGGCCAGAACGTCGACACCCGCGCCCAGCCGCAAGACCCTGAAAAAGTCGCCTCCGCGATCAAACCCGACTACAGCTTGGGGTCGCACGTTGCGGCGCTCGGCGTCGACTTCTCGACCGCGGCGATGGGCGAGAAATTCGCGGACGGTGTATTCGTCGGCGAGCACGGCAGCTGGAACCGCGATAACCCTGTCGGCTACAAAGTGGTTTTTGTGCCGTTCAGCAACGGACGGCCTGCCGGAGAGCCCATCGACTTCGCGACCGGCTTCCGTAGCCCTGACGGAAAAACCCACGGCCGGCCTGTAGGCGTGACCGTCGACCCGCGTGGCGCCCTGATCGTTGCCGACGACCTCTCCAACACCGTCTGGAGAGTGACCCGCAACAAGTAGGCGGATCAGGCGACGGGGCCGCTCGGCTCCGTCGCCGTTCACGACCCGAACGCCGGAAACGAAAAAGGCCAGCTAAATTAGCTGGCCTTTTCATACTTCGTCTGGCTCCACGACCTGGACTCGAACCAGGGACCCAGTGATTAACAGTCACTTGCTCTACCAACTGAGCTATCGCGGAATGCGAGCTATCTTACTGATTGAAAAAGAGAAGTCAAGCACCCGATTTATAAAATCCGCATACGGATCAGGTGCTTACCCCAAAGGTTGCCGTTGCGGATCAGACGCCCATGCAAAAACAGTCAATTGCCGATCCTGCATGAGCGTCTCGTCAGGGCTCGCTCAGCCTGCTGCAATCACGGTGATTTCCACCAGCAGGTCTGGCGCGGCCAGGCGCGACTCCACTGTGGCGCGTGCCGGCGCATGGCCTTCCGGTGCCCAGGCATCCCAGACTTCGTTCATGCCGGCGAAGTTGGCCTGGATGTCCGACAGCCAGACCTGCGCGCTGAGAATCCGGGTCTTGTCCAGACCTGCCTTGGCCAGGAAGTTGTCGATTTTTTCCAGCACCTGAGCGGTCTGCCCCTTGATGTCCAGCGTGCGGTCGGTGGCTGTCTGGCCGCCAAGGAAGGTGAAACCGTTGCACTGCACGACGCGGCTCATGCGTTGATTGGTTTCGATACGGGTAATTTCCAGCATGTGAACTCCTAGTGTTGTGGGAGGGTGTCAACCGGTTGATGAAGATGATTGGGGTCAGTCACAGCGGCGGCGAACCGACCGATGTCGAAGGCATCCAGTGAAATGTCCGAGTGCTCGCCGAGGATCTGCTGCGCCAGGCGCTTGCCCGTTCCGGGTCCCATCTGGAACCCGCTGCCGCAGAAGCCGAACGAATAGCTGAGGTTGCTGGCCTTGCGGCTGGCGCCGATGACCGGAAGGTCGTCGGCAGTGAATGCCTCGACGCCGGCCCAGACGCGGTTCACGCCGAGGTTTTTCAGGTGCGGAAACAGATCGGTCACGGTTCGCGCGCTGGTGCCAAGGCGCGTCATGTCGACCTCGCCGTGGCGCGCCGGGAAATCCAGTGAGCCAATCAGTTTGCCGCCGATCACCACGGTGCCGTTGGCGAACTGCTTGAACGACAGCGAGCGCCCGGTAGCTCCCAGCACGGGCGCGCAAAACGGCGCGACGCGGTGCGTCACCATCAACATCAGGCCCTCGGGATGCGCAGGCACAGACTCACCGACCTGCGCCGCCAGGTCCCGTGCCCAGGCGCCAGCGGTGATCACCAGATGCTCGGCGCTGAAATCGCCTTTCGCGGTAGCGACCTTCCACCGCCGACCGCTCTGCTCGATGCGCTGCGCCGCGGTTGCTTCGTGAATCTGAACGCCAGACTTTTCGGCTGCCAGGCGAAACGCCGTGACGGTTCTGTAGGGCACCGCGTAGCCGTCGTCCTTGACCCAGATGCCCCCCACCACATGGCGGGCGACCGTTGGAATGATGTCGAAGACCTGCGCCTGATCGACCAGCACTTCATGGGAGAAACCCAAGGCCTGCAGGTGCTGCACGCGCAGGCGGCATTCCTCAAGCTCGGCCCGGGTTTCCGCCAGTTTCAACTGACCGCTCGGGACGAAACCGCCGTCATCGCCCAGCGTCTGTCTGAGCTGGTGCCACAGCTCGCGGGACGACAACGCCAGCGGGATTTCGGCATCGTGACGGCCCAGCGTACGCACGCCACCCGCGTTGACGCCCGAGGCATGCCGCGCACAATAGTCGGCTTCCAGCACGGTCACAGCGACCCCGCGTTGGGCGAGATGAAACGCCGTGCTCAGGCCATGAATGCCGGCGCCGATGACCAGCACATCGCTCTGTCTGCGGCTTGCGTCAGTCACCGGCCAGCTCCCCCAGCGTGATGGGTTTGATCGGCGGACGAATCCGGTAGTAGCCCACTTCTGCGGCAGAAACCCCGCGCGCTTTGGCGATGACCTCTGTCACCGTCAGGCCACACATGCGCCCCTGGCAAGGCCCCATGCCGCAGCGACCGAAGGATTTCGCCTGATTCGGACCGGTGCAACCGATGGCAACGAACTGACGCAGGTCGCCTGCCGTGACTTCCTCGCAGCGGCAGACCAGCACATCATCGGCAGGAATCCGGTTCTCTTCCCGGGGCCGATACAGCGCATCGAGAAACGGCCGGATACGCAGGTTGGCATCCAGTTTGGTACGTAATGCCTCGGCCTTGTGATCGCGCTGGAAACTGCTGATTTTTTTCAGCTGAAAACCAATGCCCAACGCAGCCATTTCACCCTGCACCGCTGCCGCCTGAGCGCCCCCGATGCCCGCGCCGTCTCCGGCCACGAACACCCCGGGCACGTCCAGTTCGCCCCATGGATCGGCCACCGGGCTGAAGCACAGTTGGTCGACATCCCAGTGATGACGCGCGCGCAGCGACTGGCTGAATTGAATGTTCGGCACCACCCCCTGATGCAGCAATACGCAACGTGAGGCGACGCGCCGGGATTTGCCAGCGATGTTAAAGGTCAGCGCCGTGGCTGCGTCATCGCCCTCCACCGCCAACGCCTCGGCACCGGTGTAGTGCGCGATGCCGGCACTGCGCAGGCTGCGCATCAGATCCAGCCCCTTGCGCAGGTAAGGCCAGGCGCGCAGCGCGGCAAACAGGTGACGCCGCGCACGCCAGTAATCTTCCGGCCGCGTGGTGTCGACCAGGGCCTTGATCGCAACTCCAGCGCGCAGGTACTGCCAGCCGAGCAGATAAAGCAGCGGGCCACAGCCGGCCAGCACAACCGGCTCGCTGGGCGCAAGGCCTGAACTCTTGAGCAGGATCTGCGCGGCGCCGGCGCTCATCACGCCGGGCAAGGTCCAGCCCGGAATCGGGAACGGTCGCTCCATGGCTCCGGTTGCCAGCAGCACGGCGCTGGCCTGCAAGGTGTGCAGGCGCCCCTCGCGCAGGTAGCTGACCTGATGCTCCCGGGTCACCTGCCACACCGACGCGCCCTTTTCATAACGCACGCTCGACGACGCAAGCGCCTGCGCCAATTGGTTACCGTGGGCATAGTCCGGCCCGAGCAGGTCACGACGGGACAAGGGTGCCAGGGTGATACCCCGGTAGATCTGCCCGCCCGGACTGCCCTGCTCGTCCAGCAACACCACATGCAAGCCGAGCCCGGCAAGCGCGACAGCCCCGGACATCCCGGCAGCGCCGGCGCCAATTACCACCACATCGACGGTCGCATGACTCATGACTGCACCTCAACGGTCTGCACATTCACAGGTTGGAAAATCAGATCACGGGCGCCTTCCTGAGAGCGGATTCGCATGCCCTGCGCGACTTCGATCAGACAGCTCTGGCGATTGGGCACGCCGTCGATTTCCACCAGACATTCGAAGCAAACGCCCATCATGCAATAAGGCGCACGGGGCGCTTCGCTCACGGGTGTCGCACGGAAACGATGGATGCCCGACATCAGCAACGCCGCCGCAACGCTGGTACCAGCGGGTACCTCGAAAGTCTGCTCGTTAAAGGTCAGGCTGACAGTGCGCGTCGACCTGGCTTCACTCGCCACCGGTTGAAACAGCGGTTCAATGCGCATGGGAAAACACCTTGTCGGTCAGAAAACGTTCGCCGGTAAACACCGCCAATTCTTCAGGCGGCGCCCCTCCCATGATCCACGGCGCGATACGCAGGGCATGGGCCGCGGCCAGGGTCACGCCGCTGTGGCAGGTCACCACGAACGCACCGGGATGGCGGGGCGATTGCTGATAAATCGGAAAGCCGTCGGGGCTCATGACCCTTAACGCGCCCCAGGCGCGGATCAGGCGCACGTTGGCCAGCAGTGGAAAGGTCGACACACCGCGCCGGGCAATCGCGGCGAGAACGTCGGTGGACGTACGGTCATCGAAACCCACCTCCTCCATCGAGTCGCCCAGCTGCACCGTGCCCTCATCGGTCTGCCGCACGTTGATGGTCGGGTAATCGAGAAAGGGTCGGACCCGCTCGCTGATCAACACCTGCCCGCGATTGGGCGCGACGGGCGCATGCAGCCCCACCTGACGGGCCAGGCCCGGATTGCCCAGGCCTGCGGCAAGCACCACTCGCGGGGCAACAAAGCGCTTGTGCCCTGCCGTCACGCGAAACTCACCCGGCGCACACTCGATGCGATCCACCTGCACACCATTGTGAAAACATGCACCCTTGGCCTGAGCGCAGGTGTGCAGCGCACGCAGCAACTTCAGCGGATTCACATGGCCGTCCTGGGGCGTGTAGCTAGCGCCCACCACGGAAGGCCCAATCAGCGGCAGACGTGCTTTGAGCTCGGCCGCATCGAGCATCTGAAACGGGTAATCGCCCAGAGCGTCCTGCAGGGTCTGCAACCGCGATTGCCGCTCGAGCAGTTCCTCGTCGCTGAAACACATGTGAAAGCCGCCCGGTTGCTTGAGCTGCACGTCGACGCCGCTGTCCGCCAGCAGCGCCTTGGCGAACCCCGGCCAGCGGGTCGCAGAGGAACGCGTCCAGCGCGAGTAATCCGGCAGGTCGTGGCCCTTGCCCTGGACCCAGACCAGTCCGAAGTTGCCCCGCGAGGCGCGGAAGGCGTCGTCGCCCTGATCCAGCACTACCGTGTTCGCGCCGTTGCGGGCCAGACCGTAGGCGACCGCGGTGCCAACCAGGCCACCACCGATCACGATCACGTCCGACTGCGTGACGCTGTTTGTCCCCTGGTTCATTTGCCCTCTCCGATCAAAACCCGGTCAAGCCCGACCATGCGGTCGAGGACCAGCATCAACAGCAACGTACCGACGATCAGCACCGTCGACACCGCCGTGATCAGCGGGTCGATGGTCTGCGAGATCTGGTTGTACATGGCGACCGGCAGCGTGGTGGTGCCGGGCGTCGCGACGAAGACGGTCATGGTCAGCTCGTCGAAGCTTTGGATGAACGCAAGCATCCAGCCGCCTATCACCCCCGTGCGAATGCGCGGCAACACCACCCGATAAAACGCCGTCCAGCGGCTGGCGCCCAGTGACAGCGCGGCATGCTCGATGTCTCGCTCAAGGCCGATGGTGGAAGCCAGCGTCAGGCGCAGCGCATAGGGCAACACCACAATCACGTGGGTCAGCGTCAGCGCCCAGAGCGAGCCGCCGATCTGCGCCAGTGAAAAGAACCGCAGAAACGCGATGCCGAGCACGACCGACGGGATCATCAGTGGCGACAGCAGAAAGCCCGTCACCGCGCCGCGCCCGGGGAAGTCGTAACGGCTGATGGCCAATGCCGCGGGGATCGCCAGCAACGCGGCGATGGTCGCCGAGGCCAGTCCCAGTTTGATCGACAGCGTAAAGGCGTCGAGCATCTCCTGGTTATCCAGCAGCGCCCTGAACCACCGCAGCGACAAGCCGTCGGTGGGCAGCGACAGATAGCCCTTGCTGGTGAACGCCATGGCCATTACCACCACCAGTGGCGCGACAATGAAGGTCACGAAGGCGGCATGAAAAAACAGTGAGAAAATTCCATTCTTGTGCATGGCCGTCTACTCGAAGACTTGCTTGAAGCGGCGCTCGGCCAGCTTGCTGCAACCTAAAATGATGATCAGGTTGGCCACCAGAAGCAGCATCGCGATGGCGGCGCCGAGGGGCCAGTTGAGGGTGCCGAGGAATTCGTCGTAAGCCGCCGTGGCCACCACTTTCAGCCGCCGACCGCCGATGATCGCGGGGGTGGCAAACGCCGAGGCGGCCAAAGCGAAGACGATGATCGAGCCCGACAGGACGCCCGGCATGATCTGCGGCAGGATGATGCGACGAAACACCGTCAACCGTGAGGCGCCCAGGGACAACCCCGCCCACTCGACCTGCAGGTCCAGACGTTGCAACGTGGCCCACACGGCGATGACCATGAACGGCACCAGCACGTGAGTCAGCGCGATAATCACGCCCATTTGCGTGAACAGCATTTTGACCGGTTGGTCGGTAATGCCCAGCGCCTGCAAGGCGTCGTTTATCAGCCCGTTGTTGCCCAGCAGGATCGCCCAGCCCAGGGTGCGTACCACCACGGAAATCAGCAACGGCCCGAGCACCACCAGCAAGAACAGCGACCGCCAGCGCGGCGCCATCCGCGCGATGATGATGGTCTCCGGAATGCCCAGCAGCACACACAACAGCGTGACCGCCAGCGCCATGCCGCCGGTGCGCAGGAAGATTTCGTGGAAGTAACTGTCCTTGAACACCTCAAGGTAATTAGCCAGGCTGTAACCCGGGACGACCCCGTCGGTGTCGCTGAACAGATTCAGTGACAGCACGGCTGTGAGCAGCAAGGGCGCGAGCAACAGCGCCACGAAAACCAGCAGCGCCGGACCGCTCAGGATCCACGGCGCTGCACCGATACGCTCGGCGTCATACGTGACCATGGGCGACCTCCCTGTCGAGCAGACGCAAGTCATCGTCGGACCAGTCCAGCCCTACCTCACTGCCCTCCTCCGGCGGTGGCGTGCCAAGGTTGGGCTGGGTCATGTGCACCAGACCCAGACGGCTTTCCACGGCGATCAACCAGAGATTGCCGAGGAACACACGCAAGCGTATGCGTCCACTCACACGCCCGGCGCCGACGCTCACCAGACGGATTTTTTCCGGGCGGATATAGACGTTGACGTCGTTGCCCAGCGAGCGGTCTTCGTGAGGCACGTGCAACAGCGTGTCGTGGACCTGCACATGGCAGCAACGCTCGTTGCGCAATTGAACGGCGCCAGCGAAGGCATTGGTCTTGCCCAGAAACGCCGAGGCGAATGGCGAATGAGGTCGCTCATAGGCTTCGAACGGCGTGTCGATCTGCACGATCCGGCCTTTCTGCATCACGGCGATCCGGTCGCTCATGGTCATCGCTTCGACCTGATCGTGGGTCACCAGAATCGTGGTGATGCCCAGGTCGCGCTGAATCGCCCGCAGCTCGATGTGCATTTCCTCGCGCAGCTTGGCGTCGAGGTTGGACATCGGCTCATCGAGCAACAACAGGTTCGGCCGAATGGCCAAGGCACGGGCAATCGCAACCCGTTGCCGCTGGCCGCCCGACAAGGCCTTGGGGTAGCGCTCTCCGAGCCCGTTCAGGCGCACCAGATCCAGCGCTTCGTCGATACGTTTGCCTCGTTCCGCCTTGGCAACGCCGCGCATTTCGAGGCCGAAGCTGATGTTCTGCGCCACGGTCATGTGCGGGAACAAGGCATAACTTTGAAAGACGATACCCAGCCCGCGCTGCTCAGGCCGGACATGGGTGATGTCGCGACCGTCGAGGATGATCCGCCCTTCGGTAGGCTGAACGAACCCGGCAATGGATTGCAGAGTGGTGGTCTTGCCGCAGCCGGACGGGCCGAGCAAGGCGATGAATTCGCCATGCCGGACTTCCAGACTCAAACCGTCAATGGCCTTGAAATTGCCGTAGCTCTTGACGATGCCTTCGAGTGTGAGAAATGCCATTGGCGTGCCACGCAGGCGAACCTGCGTCTCCAGAATGGTTTTCGGAAGGATGAGGGCATTGCGCGTTGGGTGATCAGCGCTCGACGGTGCGATTCCAGCGCGTCGTCCACTCGCCACGCTGCTGGTTGATCGTGTCCCAATCGACCTTGATCAGCGCGTTGACCTTCTCCGGACCATAAGGCATGCGCGCGGCAATGTCCGATGACAGCTGGACGGTCTGGTTGACCGGTGCGAAGCCGTTTTCCCTGGCCTGGATCTGCTGAACGTCCGGCGACAAAACATACTGGATGAAGGCCTGGGACAGCTCGGACTGTGCATTGGGCGTCACGCTGCACGCGGCGATCTGCAAGGCGATGCCGCCTTCCTTGGGATAGATGAATTTGAGTGGGAAACCGGTGCCCTGCAGGGCCACTGCGCGACCGCTGCCGTACACCGCCATGACCACGTCACCGTTCTGCATCATGCCGTCCATCTCGCCCGGCGCTGAAACCCAGGCCAGCACGTTCGGGCCGATTTCATCCTTGAGCGCCCTGAAGCCGGGGTCGATATTCTTCTCGCCGCCGCCGCGCAGACGGGCCATTTCAACCAGGGTATGCAAGCCGTAGGTATTGGTCACCGGCGGCATGCCCAGCAGCTGTTTGTAACGTGGGTCGGTGAGGTTTTCCCAGGAGTCCGGTGGCGCCCAGCCGCGTTTCTTAAAGGCCTCTTCGTTGTAGCCGATGCCGGTGGCAACCATGCCAACCCCGGTGGCTTCGGGGCTCAACCGGGCGAGTGGGTAAAGGTCCTTGTAGACCGGCGCGTCACTCAATTTTTCACACAGGCCCAACTGCAACGCCTGGTACATCGGGCCGTCATCCATCATCGCCACGTTGATCTGCTGGCGCCCTTTCTGCGCCTGCAACTTGGCCAGGGTTTCAGTGGAATTCCCCGCGACGTAAATCACTTTGACGTTGTGTTGTTTCTCGAAGGCGGGAATGACTTTGGTCTTGTACATCTGCTCGGTGGAACCGCCGACACCGGCGACGTAAAGCGTCGGTTCGGCGAAGGCTGGCGTACTGCCAAACCCTGCAACCGTCAGGGCAACGGCGACGGCGATGCGGTTGAATGGGCGAAACGGCTGTGCTGCTGAGGACGAGTTAAGGCTATTCACAGACTATCTCCGAAGTGCATGGGGCAGATCGAACAATGCGTCAGTCGCTTCAGGGTGAACCGAAGCCATGCATGCACGGTGCATGCTCCCGGCGAATCCATCGCGGGGTGGCGCATCTTCATGTGCGCTATGTCTTGCTGGTTCGAGTATTGCGACAGCCTTCCCATATGGTCAAATACGGATATCCGGGTTAGTTATTCATATTTGATATGGAGAGCGGCATGAATCTGAAGCAGATAGAAGCGTTCCGCAGCGTCATGCGGCTGGGCTCCATGACCGCAGCGGCCGAGGTGCTGTACACCTCTCAGCCCAACGTCAGTCGGCTGATTTCGCAACTGGAATTGAGCACCGGACTGACCCTGTTCAAGCGTGCCGGGGTGCGTTTGATCCCGACACAGGAAGGCCAGGCGTTCTTTCAGGAAGTGGAGCGCGCCTACGTGGGCATGGACAGTCTCAAGCTGTCGGCGAAAAACATTCGCAATCTGGGCACCGGCCGATTGCGCGTGGCGGCAGTGCCCTCCACCGGCCTGAGCGTGATTCCCAAGGTGCTGAAAACCTTCACCGAGTCGCGCCCGGAACTCACCGTTTCACTGCACGTGAACTCTTCGCCGACGGTGGAACAATGGGTCAAATCGCAGTTCTGCGACATCGGCATCGTGGTTCATCCCGGCGACGTCAGCAGCCAACAGATCGAATTGCTGGCGATGATTCCTGCGGTCTGCGTGCTGCCTGCCGCGCATCGGCTGGCCGATCGCGAGCACATCACCTTCAGCGATCTGGAAGGCGAGACCTTTGTTTCACTCTGCCACGGCGACGGCACACGTTCGCTGGTCGACGGGTTGTTCGAACAGGCAGGCGTGGAACGGGTCATGGCGGTCGAGGCGCAATACAGCGCCATCAACTGCGAGATGGCGGCGCTGGGAATGGGCGTGACCCTCGCTCATCCCCAGGTGGCCAGCGACTACGCGCACCGGGACATCGTGATCCGGCCGTTCAGACCGGACATTCTGTTTCCAACCTACGTCATCTGGCCTCAGGCCCATGCCCGGACGCGGCTCGCCGAGGAGTTCGTCGAAACCCTGAAAGCGTTCTACCAGAGCACATTCGAAGGCCTGCCCCTTCACGACTCATCGGCCACACGCCGGGATCTGTGACAGTCAAACGGCCCGAGCTTGTCACCGCCTGCCGAGCGAACGTCCATCGGCATCAGCGGCTGTCCGGAGCTGTTGTCCAGCAGTACTGATCGGGTCTCCTCGGGCCCGAACAGATGGCGTTCGCCCCACTGCCGCATGCTGACCACCACCGGAAAAATCTCACGGCCCCTTTCCGTCAGGACGTACTCCTTGTAGGCGCTGCCATCCGATGCCGGGCGCACCTCGAATACGCCCACCTCGACCAGGGTTTTCAGCCGGGCCGCAAGGATGTTCTTGGCCACCCCCAGGCTCTTCTGAAATTCGCTGAAGCGCCGAATGTCGTCGAAAGCGTCGCGGATGATCATCAGCGACCAGCGATCACCGATGGCTTCCAGCGTTCTGGCCACCGGGCACTCATCGCCTGAGGAGGAAGTGTCTTCGAGCATCGCAATTACCTTTTCTGAGAGAGCCGCCAAACCGGGTGAATCCGCAGGGAAATTCTGGTTGCAATTTGAAACCTGATCCGACCACAATCGAATCAGGTTTTTATTTGCAACCAGATTAGCGCCATGGAGGCGATCATGAAAGCAGATATCGAGTCGCTTACTAGCTCCGCTACAGATTCGCCGCTCGCTCAGCCAAAAGAACAGGCTCAATCGCCGGGACTGTCCCCTGCGCTGACCTTGCTGTTCTCAGTGACCTGCGCACTGGCCGTCGCTAACGTCTATTTTGCACAGCCGTTGCTCGACTCAATGGCGCAGAGCCTGGGCGTGGCCGCGTCGATGATCGGGATCGTGGTCACCGCCACGCAGGTGGGATACGCGCTGGGGTTGTTGCTCGTCGTCCCATTGGGCGATCTGGTCAATCGTAAACGGCTGATAGTGGCTCAGGTCCTGATGTCGGCCGTTGCGCTGGCGGCGGTTGGCGCTTCGCAGCAGTGGATCGTACTGCTGGGTGCGATGGTCGCGGTGGGCTTGATGGCGGTGGTGGTTCAGGTGCTCGTCGCCTACACCGCCGCACTGGCGACACCCTCGCAGCGCGGGCAAGCGGTGGGCAGCGTCACCAGCGGCATTGTGCTGGGGATTCTTCTGGCGCGACTGACATCCGGGTTGATCGCGGATTTCGCGGGCTGGCGGGCTGTTTATTTTGCGTCTTCGGCGCTGACGCTCATCATCGCCGCTGTACTGTGGAAACTGGCGCCCGTCACCTCTGCGCAGCGAGATGGAAAGTCCTACCTGGCGCTGATCCGCTCGCTCTTCACCCTGCTCGGCAGCGAACGGATATTACGCATCAGAGGTTTATTGGCGTTGCTGATCTTTGCCGACTTTTCCGTACTCTGGACGGCCATGGTGCTGCCCCTGAGCGCCCCGCCGCTGTCGCTGTCGCACACGGCCATCGGCCTGTTCGGTCTGGCAGGCCTCGCCGGCGCGCTTGCCGCCAGACGCGCCGGACGCTGGGCCGATCAGGGGTTGGGGCAACGGGTGACCGGCATCGCGCTGGTACTGTTGACGCTGTCATGGCTGCCCATCGGATTCGCCGAAACGTCGTTGCTTGCGCTGGCCTGCGGCGTGATCGTGCTCGACTTCGCGGTGCAGGCGGTACACGTCACCAATCAGAGCCTGATCTTTGCCGCACGTCCCGACGCCCAGAGCCGAATGGTAGGCGCCTACATGTGTTTTTACTCAGCCGGCAGTGCATTGGGGGCTGTGGCCGCGACGCAGGTGTATGCGTTGTGGGGCTGGGTGGCGGTGAGTGTGCTCGGCGGATTGATCAGCGCGACCGCCGTGGCGTTGTGGCTGCTGACCGCACGCACCTCAAACGACAGTCAATAAAAAACCCGCCTGAGCGGGTTCTTTGCTATCAACACCATTCCAACATCCTGTCGGTGGCTCCAAGCCATGGTCGATCATCCTTGACCGCTGAAGCCCTTCCTGTGCTTCAGTCGATGGATCCAATCTATGTCTTTGCGGCTCGAGTGTATACAGCAGCTTTACTGAAGAACGTGTAAGCATTTGCTTACATGGTCAGATAAGCCTTGCGAACAGCCTCGTTTGCCGCGAGTTCGGCCATGCTGCCCTCATATCGAATCAAGCCTTTTTCCAGAACGTAGGCCCTATCCGCCACCAGCCCCGCAAAATGCAGATTCTGCTCGGACAGTAGGATGCTCGCGCCTTTGGCCTTCAGCGCGAGAATCATGTGGGCCATCTGCTCGACAATCACCGGCGCCACCCCCTCGGAGGGCTCGTCGAGAAGAATCAGAAAGGGATTGCCCATCAACGTACGAGCGACAGTCAGCATCTGCTGCTCTCCTCCGCTCATCTGCCCACCCGGCCGGTCCTGCATGGCGCCCAGATTGGGAAAGAACTCGAACAACTGCCGCGGCGTCCAGTTCAACGCTTCACTGCCATCGGGCCACCGTCGATTCGCCTGGCGACCGACTTCCAGATTTTCGGTCACCGTCAGATGGGTGAACACCCGGCGGTCTTCCGGAACGAAGCCCAACCCCAGCCGCGCCAGCTGGAACGGCGGGAGTGTCGAGACCTCCTGCCCCATGAAGCGCACCTTGCCGCGGCGCCGATCGAGCATGCCCATCAAGGCCTTGAACGTCGTGGACTTGCCCGCGCCGTTGCGGCCCATGAGCGCCACGACTTCGCCACGCCGGACATTCAGATTGACGTCGTACAGCACCTGCGCCGCGCCGTACCAGGCATTGAGCCCGGCGACTTCAAGCAGTGGCTCGGCACTCGACACAGCGCTCGACGCTGGCATTGAAAGTACTGCACTCATGGCGTCACCTGCGACGGGGCCTGCTCATTTTCGAAGGTCTTGCCGGTGCCGAAATACACTTCCTGCACCTTCGGATGATTGCGGATGTATTGCGCGTCGCCCTCGGCAATCAGGCGACCACGCGCCAGCACGATCATGCGGTCGGCGTAGGCGAATACCACGTCCATGCTGTGTTCGGTGAACAGCACAGCCATCTTGCGTTCCACCACCAGACGCTTGGTCAAGGCCATCAGATCATTGCGTTCTTCAGGGCCCATGCCCGCCGTGGGCTCGTCCATCAGCAGCAGCCTGGGATCGTTCGCCAGGCCCATCGCCAGCTCCACCCGCTTGACGTCACCATAGGCCAGCTCGCTGCACGGGCGCTCGGCGTGATGTTGCATGCCAACCTGACTGAGCAACTCCATGGCCTCGTCGCGATACAGCTTGCGCGCCGATCCAAACAGCGAAAAACCTTTGCCGTGATGGGAAAGCAGCGCCATCTGCACGTTTTCCACCACGCTGAGGGAGGCGAAGGTTTCGGCGATCTGGAAGGTTCTTCCAACCTGCATGCGACAGATGTCCCGCGGCCTCCTGCCCACCAGCTCCTTGCCCAACAGGCGAATCGAACCGCCGGACGCCTTGAGCTGACCGCCGACCATGTTGAAGGTCGTCGATTTGCCTGCGCCATTGGGCCCGATCAACGCCAGCAACTCGCCCTCGTGCAGATCGAAATTGATACCGTCCACCGCGCGAACGCCACCGAAAGACTTGTTCAAGTCACGTACTTGCAGAAGCGTCATGCCTGTTTCTCCATCGCTCGTGGTACAGACGTTTCCCTGGCATTGGCCCGGGTCCGCCAGGCGCGCCACCAACCGCCCGCCTCTTGAAAGAACCCGGCAATGCCCTGCGGGAAGACCAGCACCAGCACCAGAATCACCCCGCCGAACAGCGCTCGCCAGTAATCGGTGGCGCGCATGATGTAGTCCTGCAACACGCTGAAGACACTGGCGCCGACCACCGGCCCCAGCAGGTTCTGGATGCCGCCGAGCAGGACCATCACCAGGCCGTCGACCGACTTGCCGACGGCCATGGAGTCTGGCGAAATGCTGCCCTTGGAAAAGATGTACAGGGTTCCGGCAAGACCTGCGAACAACCCGGCGATGACGAACGCCATCCACTGCACGCGTTTGACGTCGATGCCGATCGCATCGGCGCGCAGCGCTGAATCTCGTGCTGCGCGCAGGCTGTAGCCAAACGGTGCGAAGAGAATCCGTCGCACCACAAACACACTGGCAGCCACCAGCACCAGTGTCAGGTAGTAATAACTCGTGCCGTCGAGCCAGCTGGACGGCCAGATTCCGGTGATGCCGTTGGAACCTCCGGTGACGTCTTCCCATTGAAAGACCACCGACCAGACGATCTGTGAGAACGCCAGCGTGAGCATTGCCAGATACACCCCCGACAGCCGCACGCAGAACCAGCCGAACACCAGCGCACCCAGCCCCGCCACCAGCGGCGCGAAGGCGAAGGCCAGGGGCATCGGCATGGTCAGCACCTTGAACAGGATCGCCGCCCCATAAGCGCCCAGGCCGAAGTAGGCGGCATGACCGAACGAGTGCATGCCGCCCGGCCCCATGATGAAGTGCAGGCTGACGGCGAATAGCACCGTGACCAGCACGTCCTGGGTCAATACGCTGGCGTAAGGCAGCCAGGTCGACAGCAACGGCAGCACCGCGAGCACGACCAACAAGGCGCCTGTCAGCCATTTGAACTGGGTCGAACCGGGGCGAAGCGGCGCTTCCACCGGGGCCGAGTTGCGGCTGACCGCCTGCGGCTTGCCCATCAGGCCCCACGGGCGAATCACCAACACCACCGCCATGACCAGGAACTCGATCACCAGCGTCAGTTTGGAGAAGGAAATCGTGATGCCGAACAGCGTGGTCGACCCCAGGCCGATGCACAGCGCCTTGATTTCGGCGATCAGCAAGGCCGCGACGTAAGCGCCAGGCAACGAGCCCATGCCGCCGACCACGACGATGACGAACGCTTCGCCGATGGTGCGCAAATCCAGCGCCAGGCTGGCCGGTTCACGAGGCAACTGTACGGCGCCGCCCAGACCGGCAAGCATCGCGCCGAGGGCAAACACGCTGGTGAACAGCCACGCCTGATTGACGCCCAATGCGCCGAGCATTTCCCGGTCTTGCGTCGCGGCACGAACCAGCACGCCCCAGCGCGTTCGCACCAGCAGCAGCCACACCAGCCCCAGTACCACCGGGCCGATGGCAATCAGGAAGAAGTTATAGGTCGGAAACTGGCGACCGAGGATATCGATCGACCCGGACAGGCCTGGCGCGCGACGTCCAAGCAATTCTTCGGCCCCCCAATAACCCAGCACCGCGTCGTTGATCACCAACACCAGTGCGAATGTGGCGAGCAGTTGAAACAGCTCCGGCGCCTTGTAGATACGTCGCAGCAAGACGATCTCGACCAGTGCGCCAATCACGCCGACCGAGATCGCGGCCAAGCCCAGACCCAGCCAGAACCCGGCCGCCCCCAGCGAACCCATGAGGTGTTCGACCAGTGAATAGGCGATGTACAGGCCCAGCATGTAGAACGAACCGTGGGCGAAGTTGACGATGCGTGTCACGCCGAAGATCAGCGACAGACCGGCCGCCACCAGAAACAGTGACGACGCCTCCGCCAGGCCGTTGAGTAGCTGAGCAAAAAAAGCTGAAAAGTCCATGACGTCCTCGATCAAGCAGTCTCGACTGTCAGGTCCACCGCCGTGACGACGGTGACCTGATCGACCCTGTGTCTCTTACTCTGCGGGACGCAGCTTGCGCACTTCGTCATCCGACGGCAGCAGCGTTTCCCCGGGCTTGAAGGTGTAATCGACCATCACCCCGCCGCCGTCCTTGACCGCCAGCTTGCCGACATACAGCCCCCACGTGGCCTGATGGTCGATCTTGCGATATTCCAGCGGGCCGTCAGGGGTGTTCACCTTCAAGCCGCTGAAGGCGTCGACCATGGATTCGGAATCGGTCTTGCCGCCGGAAGCCTTGATCCCGGCCGCGATGGACTGGATCGCCGAGTAACCGATGATCGAGCCGAAACGCAGGTTCTCGGTGCCGAATTTGGCGTGATAGGCATCCACGAAAGCCTTATGTGCAGGCGTGTCGATGCTGTACCAGGGGTAGCCGGTGACGGTCCAGTTCGGCGGGATTTCGTCCTTGAGCGGCTCCAGGTATTCAGGCTGGCCGGTAATGATGCTGAGCACCGGCAATTGCTCGCCGAAGAAGCTGCGGGTGGTGCCTTCACGAATGAACTTGGCCAGGTCGGCACCGAACAACGCGTTGAACATCGCGTCCGGCTTGGCATCGACCAGGGCCTGAACCACGCTGCCCGCATCGACCTTGCCAAACGGTGGCGCCTGCTCGGTGACGAACTCCACATCTGGCTGCCGCGCCTTCAGCAATGTCTTGAACGCGCTGGCCGCTGCTGTTCCGAACTCATAGTTGGGGTACACCAGCGCCCAGCGCTTCTTGTGCAACTTGACCGCTTCATCCACCAACGCCGACGTCAGCATGTAGGTCGAGGCATCCAGCCGGTAGGTGTAACGATTGCCGGCGCTCCAGACGATGTTGTCACTGAGGGCTTCGGTGATCAGGACAAAGCGCTTCTTCTGTTTGGCGTAGTCCGACAGTGCAGTACCGATGTGCGCATAGAACGCGCCGGCCAGCACATCGACGTGCTCGCGGTTGATCAGGTCTTCGGCCTGGCGAATGGCATCGCCGGGGTTGGCATTGTCATCGCGCGTAATCAGTTCCAGCTTCTTGCCGTCGACACCGCCCGCCGCGTTGATCTGCTCGACCGCCAGCTCCATGCCCTTCTTGTAGCCGTCGGTGAACACCGGCTGTGATTTGTAGCTGTTGATATCGCCGATCTTGATCGTATCCGCTGACCAGGCCAGGCCGCTGACGATCAAGGCAATCGCCCCGGCCAACATATTCGACTTCGTGAAACGTGCACGCATGTTCATGGTGTTCTCCAAGCTGATCAGGTGAAAGGCTTGCACAGCATCAGGGCGTTCCAGACTCGGACGACCGTTATTAAACGGGCAGTTAATTAATTAGCAACGCGTATGCCAGATCGGCTTTTTATCTCTCTAGTCAGGTGTGCAGCAGGCCCAGCGCCTCGGCCATTGGCTTCACCACAGCGTACTTTTGTGCCATGTCGAACAGGTTCGCTTCGTGTGGCCCCAAGGCCCTGTCGCCGACGCAGTCGCTGACCACCAGAGGCCGGAAACCGTGGTTCATGGCGTCCAGCACGCTGGCTCGCACGCAGCCACTGGTGACTGCTCCGGCGACCAGAAGCGTGCGCACACCATGGAAGGTCAACCATTGCGCAAGGTCGGTTCCGAAGAACGCCGATGGCAGCGTTTTGCGCACCACCAACTCCCCTGCCACCGGCGTCAGTTGCTCCACAATGGCGCTGCGTGGCGCATGTTCGGTCCGGGTCAGCATCGAGGGCACCTTGAGCGAGAACACATTGGCGTCGGCGCCGTCATCGGCGAAGACGATTCGCGAATGCGCCACCGGCCAGCCCTGCTTGCGGGCATGGGCCAATAGCTGTTCCGTTTGCGCGATGGCCTGGGGAATATTGCCGCCCCCGAAGATCTCGGGATCGGCGAAACCCTCCACCAGATCAATGATCAACAGTGCATAAGGCGCTGGCAGGGCCATGTCGGCACCGAAGCCCTGGCGCTGATAGCTTTCGAGGTCTGCAGTGCGTGTTGGATCGTTCATTGCGCCGAGCCCTCGTTGATCACTTTGCCGCCATCGACCACCAGCAGATCGTCCAGACGTACCGTGCAGCCGCGCAACGGAATGTCGATATGGCACGCCGTAGTTCGCGATCCGCCGGCTTCGTTGTTCGGCCCCAGGGAGAACAGGAAATTGCCTTCGTAAGCCCGTGCGTCCATACCGATATGCGCTTCGCGATCCAGCAGGCCGAGGGTCGACCAGCGCGCCCGGGGTTGCAGGCCCCAGCCGATATGGGAAATGGCATAGGCTTCGGGGTCGGCGAAACTCTCGATGTAGTCGCGCAGCAGCGCAGCCTCGACGCCGCCGTCAATACGCGTGGCATAACCGCGCTCGACCGTCAGTTCGATAGGGTCCTGAACGTAGCTTTTGTGTGGCAGCAGAATGTCGCCGCGATCGATGACGATCGTGCCGCTGGCCTGCAACTCGTTGGGCCAGGTCAGCACGAAGCCGCTGGGCCAGTGATCCCAGCGCCCCGGTGCGTCGACGAAACCGTACTCGCTGATCGCCGCAAACTCCCCCAGCGGACAGCGCAGCGAGGTGCCCGCAGGCGAACTGACGGTCATCACCGAAGCCTTTTCGATGCGCGCCGCTGCGCGAATGACGCGCTCGCGATCAGCCCTGGTCGGGACCATGCGCGCAAGGATTTCCGGCGGCTCGACGGCCAGCAGGATTTTCGTGCCGCTGGCCAGAATCTCGTGTTGCTCCGGCGAAAACAGCAGGGTCATCAGGTCCAGCACCAGATCGCTGGCTTTCAGCGCCGCCATCGCCGGCTTGTTCCCCGTCAACGGCGTGGTCCCCAGATAGGCCAGCGGATCGCGGCTCAGCGAGCGCTCGCCATTGACCGGGGCGAGATCAAGACGATTGATCACCGCGCCCAAGGCCTGGCAGGCGATCTGCGCCGTGCGCAGGGTCTGCGGATGGGTGTCCGCACCGGTGAGAATGGTCACCGCCTGACCCGGCTGCAGGTCGGACAGTTCAAGCACCTGGGTCCAGGCGTCGATCATCGTAAAGTCACTGACAGCCATGCTCAGCGCCCTCCCGTTTGAGTGAGTGACGCGCCGAGAAAATCGCCCAGCGCGGCGTAAAAACCGGGTTCGTTGTCCCACGGAATCATGTGTCCGGCATCGGCCACCCGAACGTGACCCAGCGCAGGCAGCAGCGACTGCATTTCAACGACATCTTCATCCTTCACTACATCACCTCTGGCTGCCGTAACCAACAGCGCCGGGCAGTGGATGGCCGCAACCTGCTCCACCACTTCGTCCTCATGAAAGCCGTTGAAACTGGCGAGAATCGCGCGCTCATCGCAGGTGTGCAGCCACTGCGCGCGCAAGGCCCGTTGCGCCTCGGTCCAGGTGGGACAGAACGCATGCATGTCCTCGGCGCTCATGCCGAGCCTGGCCTGCCGGATCGAGTCGATGTACCAGGGCAATTGCGCGGGGTAGGCCCGTCGGCCCGGCCCCGAAACCGGCGGATCGACCAGCACCACCCGCGCCATCGCCCTGGGGTGAGATGTGGCTGCGCGAATGGCGATTCGCGCGCCCATGGAATGACCGACCACGCTGTAGCGCTCAAGGCCCAGCGCCTCGGCGAAGGCGATTAGGTCGCTGGCCTGGGCGTCGAGCCCGTAATCCAGATCCGCACCTGCCTGCGAAAGCCCGCGTCCACGCACATCGAGCACATAGGTCTCGACGTGTTCGGCCAGACGTTCGGCGACAAATCCCCAGGTCACCGCCGGGCTGGTGATGCCCGGCACAATGATCACCGGATCAAGCCGCACGTCGCTGTCACTGAGCGGGCCGTAGTGCAGATAATGTTGGCGAATACCATTGGCGTGCAGGTGCGCGCCGTAGCGAAACTGACTCATTCAATGTGCTCCCCAATCTTGAACCTCTGGGTGTTCAGAGCGACCGATCAGGCCGGGATCTTTTGCGCCAGCGGGAAGCGCGTGGCGCAATCCCGGGCGTCGTATTCGTAGACCCAATTGGCCTGAATGCCCACCGCGTTCGGGTTGAGCAGTTGCCTCCAGCGGTAGGCCATGTCGCGCTTGAGTTGCGACCATGCCGACGGCAGGTGATAGGTACGGCCGCGCTCGCGAGCTTCCAGTTGAACGCGGCTGGTGCGCGGCAATCGCTCGAGTTCATAGGCACGTAGCGCCTGTTGCAGCTGCCGTGGGCCATGAAATGCCAGGGATTGAGCAAGAACGTAACCGTCTTCGATGGCCATCGCTGCGCCCTGGGAAAGAAACGGCAACATCGGGTGCGCCGCATCGCCGAGCAACGTGGCGTTGCCCTTGGACCAGCTCTGCATCGGGTTGCGGTCGAACAGGCCCCACTTGTAAATCGCGTCAGGATCGGCGCGCTTGAACAGCTCGATCAGGTTCGGGTGCCAGCCTTCGAAGCCGCCGAGCAGCTCCTGCAAGGTACTCTTGGCGTTCCAGGACTCCTCGACCCACGCCGGACTTTCGTTGACCGCGACGATGTTGACCATCGAGCCGCCCTTCACGTAGTAGGTCACCACATGGCCTTTGGGACCCATCCAGAAATTCGAGTCGGGGCTGACAAAGGGCAGCGGATGCTTGTCGACGTTGACCAGGGCGCGCCAGCACATGTGCCCGGTGTAGTTGGCCGCTTCCTGCCCCCACAATTGCTCGCGGATCACCGAACGCACGCCGTCCGCACCGACGATCAGGTCGGCCTCGAACTCCGAGCCATCGGCAAACTGCGCCACCGCCGTGTTGGCGTGTTGCAGCATGCCCACGCACTGGGCGCCGAAAGTCGCCTGGCCAGGCTTGATATCGCTGGCCAGCGCCGCGTGCAGATCGGCGCGATGCACGTGATAGAACTGCGCGCCGTAAAGTGCCGGGCACGACTCTTTGAGCGGCGTGCGGAACAGCTCCCGGGCGGTCTTCCAGTTACGTCCCATCATGGCCTGAGGCAGAAACCCGATCTTTTTCAGTTGATCGTCCAGGCCCAGTTCCGAGAGTACTTTCACCGCATTCGGGGTCATCTGCACCCCTGCGCCGACCTCGCCGAACATCGGAGCGCGTTCGAAAATACGCGCCTCGATACCTTGCTGATTCAGGGCGCGGGCCAGGGTGACGCCGCCGATTCCCGCGCCGATGATGCCGACTCGTAATGCTCTGTCCATGGGTGTTCCTCCTGCCCGGCGACAGATATCGCCGTGACACACTGTAATAATTGATCAACCAATTAATTAAACGGGCAAAAATGAGCTGGATGCCCCGCTACAAGTCCAGCACCAAGGTGTCGCCCAAACCCCGGGAGCAGCAGATCATCATGCTTTCGCTGCGTTGCCGTTGCCCTGGTGTGAGGACGGTGTCGCGATGCTCCACTCGCCCCGCCAGCACCTTTACTTCGCATGCGCCGCAGACGCCTTCTTCACAGGAATAGGCAGCGTCGATGCCCGCCGCTTCACAGGCTTGCAACAGGGTCTGTTCTGCCGGAACGGTCAAGGTCAGGCCGGATCGCTGCAGGTACACGCGAAAGGAATCTCCCGGCTGCAACGCATCAGTCGTGGCGCTGAATCGCTCGCGATGGGTATTGGCTTGCGGACGGTCCAGGGTCAGCCGGTCAAACTCATCGACCATTCCTTGCGGCCCACAACAATAGAGCTGTGCGCTGTGGGGCAATGCCGTGAGCACGTCCATCAGTCGAGGCGGCTTCTCGCCTGCGGTTCGCGTGTGAAACAGCCGAACGTCGCCGGTCTCCTGGCACAACTGATCGTGGAACAGCATGTGCTGCGCGCTACCGGCCCAGTAATACAAGGTGACCTTGCAACCGCTGACCTTCAACTGGCGATACATCGAGATGATCGGCGTGATGCCAATGCCGCCCGCGAACAGATGGAACGCTTCATCGCTTGGCATCAGCGGGAAGTGATTGCGCGGCGCCGAGACTTCATAGGTCGCACCCACCACCGACTCGAAATGCAGCTTGCGCGATCCGCCCTTCCCCGCCTCCGACAATTGCACGGCAATGCGGTACTGCGCCGGGTTGGTCGCAGGCCACAGCAACGAGTACTGACGAAGCAGGTCCGCCGCCATCGTCACATCGACATGGGCGCCTGGCTCATAAGCCGGCAACGGCAAGCCGTCCAGCGATTCGAAGGTGTAGATGTTGATGCCCGGCGCACCATATTCGATGGCGTGCAGGCGCACCTTGAACATGCCGTCAGATAACGCCATAGCTGATGCCCTTGTTGCGCAGCCAGGTGCGATAGCGCTGACCCATCAGGTCAGTGCGGTGGTGCAGCTCGTAACGCAGTTCGGTGGGAATGCGCTCCGGACGCTGACTTTCGACGATGTCGCGATCCTGACCGAACACTACGTCAGCGCGGGCGCGGACGGCTTCCGGGTCCGGACGAGGGCTGACATTCATGGCCGCACAGACACGAACGATGCAATTGACCGCATCCAGCGGCTGAACGGTGAACAGCGTGGCGAAGGTGTCTGACTGGTCGCTGATGACATTGCCTTCGGTGTCGGAATCCTGAGTGCGTTTCGAGAAGTACCCCACCAACGGGCGGAACGCATGGTAGGTATAGAACGCCACCAGCGGTTTGCCGCGTGCATCACCCCACGGCTGGAACACCCTGACTTCTGAAGATCGCAGGCCACTGTCGACCTCTTCGACCGTGTAGGGCTCGAGGCGGTCAGGCTTGTCCATCACCCCATTGAGTCCGGCGTGCACAAACGGAAAATGCGACGCGTCGATGAAGTTTTCGACCGCGCGAAAACCGTTCGCCGCATACGGGTACGGGCCGCTGTGGACCTTCATGAATACCTCGTCGTCCCACTCCGGAAACACTGGAATGTCTTCGGCAGGCTCACCCAGGCACGTCCACACAAAACCGTAACGCTCGACTGCTGAATAAGGAAATGCCTTGGCCTTCTTCATCGGCTTTTCATCGGGAGCGGCGGGCATCAGGGTGCAGGCGCCACTGCCGTTGTATTCCCAGCCGTGATAAGGACACACCACCGAATCGTTCTTGATCCAGCCTTTGGACAGGCGTGCACCACGGTGAATGCACAGGTCTTCCCAGACATGAATCGCGCCGTCCTCGCTGCGCCAGACGATCAATTCGCGCTCCAACAGGCGCACGGGGTAAATGGTCCCCGCGACGAAGTCGCTGCTGTAACCCACGACGTGCCAGTCGTTGAGCAACACGGGGTCCTGGCACCCATCCGCAGCGGTGACCGGTTGATGAGATGAGACGGCTATCAGGTTCATCACGACTCCTTTGTTCCACCAGACAATCACAATTAATTAATCAACCTTTTAATTAATGGATAGCAGAAGCCGTGCCAATTGCAAAAAATTATCGCATCTGCCTGATTTGAAACGTTTTTATAAAAACCCTCAGATTGCCCCCTGTGTTGCGCAACGCACCATTCTGGCCAGGCAACTCCCAAAACGGTGCTTCGCTGCCACATTCGGTAACGCCTACGCCGACATTCCGCCCACGACAAAACTGGTCACCTGTTGAATCAGCGACTGCCAGTCTTCGGGGTTGTACTGGCCGTCCGGCAAGCGCTCTTCCATGCGATGACTGTCGGAGAACGCATACAGGTAAGTGCCCACCATCAACGTGATCCGCCAGTTGGCGTCGAGATCGCTCAAGCCAGGCACGGCTTCCTTCAAGGCATCGACGTAACGCTGGGTCGATGTGCCATAGGCCTTGTCCCGCAATGCATAGGAGATGGTCGGTGGCTCAGTGTGCAACCGCGCCTGCAACCGCAGGAAGTGACGACCTTGAATGGACGTTCGCAACACCACGGTAGGCAGAAGAAACGCCTCGACAATCGCCCGTACGGCTGGGGTCTGACCCTGCGCCTGAAGGGTGTCGAGATTCTTCAGGCGCTCATCGGAAATCGCGCTGCCGCGACGCAGAAACACTTCTTCGAACAGGCCGTATTTGGAACCGAAGTAATAGCTGATCAGCGCCTGAGTCACCTTGGCGTGCTGCGACACCTCGCGCATCGTGGTGCCTGCGTATCCGAGGTTGGCGAACAACTCCTCGGCGGCATCCAGAATCTCGTCCCGCAAATTGCTGGCGCCTTCCGGTCGTCCAGGCCCTTTTCTGCCGGTCTTGCCCTTCCCTGCCACAGCGGCTGCGCTGCCGCGTCGGCCCGTTATTGTTTGCATAGGTCCGCGTTACCTTAAGGTTCAAACGTGCGACTCCACCGGCTTACATCCGGCGAAGATTTCGTAGACGCAAATTAATTGATTAGCTCTTTAATTTCTAGCAGCGATCATGCCAGCTGCCCCGCCCTCAGCAAGCGCCACCGCGCCACAAAGCCGCGGACACCAGCCAATTGTGAAAAATTTGTAAAAAATTTGTACAAGACACATCTAGTTATCATTTTGATAATGATAGAGAATCGCATTCATCTTTTTGACGCTCTTTGGGAATGCCGATTGTGAATCCTTGTTTCTCTCCCCTGCTCCTGGCGGCTGCCGTCAGCGCTGCAACGCTGGCCCACGCCGCCGATGAAATGACGCTCCCTGCAACGCAAGTACAGGACAGCGCGGTCGCTCAGGACGACGCGTTAAGCGTGGGTTATGTAGGGAAGCCCTCCTCCAGCACCACAAAACTGGGGCTGACCAACAAGGAAACGCCACAGGCGATCACCACGATCACCCGTGACCAGATGAACGACTACAAGATCAACAGCGTCAAGGACGCCTTGCGTTCCGCGCCGTCGGTCACTGTCGAACAGAGCGAAACCGACCGCACCGAGTTCACTTCCCGTGGCTTCGAGATCAACAGCTTCGAGTTCGACGGCATGAACATGCCGTTCACCCAGAGCATCCTCAACGGCGATCTGGACATGGCCGAGTACGAGCAGATCGACGTGCTGCACGGCGCCAACGGCTTGATGAGCGGCACGGGCAACCCTTCCGCCACCGTCAACTTCGTGCGCAAGCGCCCGACCAAGGAATTCCAGGCGCAGATCGACACCAGCGTAGGTTCGTGGGACACCCGTCGTGTGGATGTGGATGTCTCGGGGCCGCTGACCGAGACCGGCAACGTGCGCGGACGCTTCATCTACGCCCACGAAAAAGGCAATTCCTGGATGGACCGCTACAGCCACGAGAAGAACGTGGCCGCCGGCTTGCTGGCGTTCGACCTGTCCGATGCCGACACCGTGACGGTGGGTTTCTCGCAGCACAACAGCGACTCCAACGGCAGCACCTGGGGCAACCTGCCGCTGGTCGATAGCAGCAACAACCCGATCCATTACTCAAGCCGCAGCTCCAACGTCGGCCAGCCATGGTCGTACTGGAACATTCACACGCAAAAGGTCTTTGCGGAATTCAAACATGATTTCGGCAACGGCTGGAACGCCACGTTGACTGGCACCGGCATCACCGAATACCAGAACAGCAGCATGCTATACGTCGCCAGCGTCACCGACGACGATGCATCGGCGTTCGCGGCACAGACATCGGGCCGCTCGCACCAGTTGATCGGCGAGGCGAAAGTCTCCGGCCCGTTCAGCCTGTTCGGACGTGAACACGAGCTGACGTTCGGCGCGAGCTATGGCCGTACGCACCAGAAAGCGAGCGAGTACGATGCCGCTGAAGAGGGCTACTACGACACCTCGTTCGCCGGCATCCTTGCAGGCACCGAACCTGCGCCGCAGTTCATTTACACCAGCGACATCAACAACCAGAACATCATCGACCGGCAGAAGAGCCTGTTCGCCGGAGCCCGCTTCAGCCTGGCGGACGACCTGCACTGGATTGCCGGCGCACGCATGCTCAGCACCGATGGCACCGGCGAGAGCTACGGTGTCGATCACGCCCAGCGCGAGCACGGCAAGGTCACGCCGTACACGGGCCTTGTGTACGACGTGAACAAGCAATGGAGCCTCTATACCAGCTGGACGCAGATTTATAACCCGCAATACGGCTACGTCGGCGTGGACGGCAAACCGCTTGATCCTCTGGAAGGCAAGAGCCTGGAAGCAGGCGTCAAAGGCAGCGTGCTGGAAGATCGCCTCAACCTGACGGCGGCGGTCTTCAAGACCGAACAAAGCAATGTCATGACCAACGAATACGTTGAGGTCGGCTCTCAGTTCCGCTATTTCACCGGGGAATACAAGAGCCACGGTATTGAGCTCGAAGCCTCGGGCGAAGCGTTGCCTGGCCTCGACCTGCTGGCGGGTTACACCTATGTGCGCATCGATAACGACGACGGCGACAAGGCCCGCCGCTACGTACCAACCCACAGCTTCCACGGCATGGCGACCTATCGTCTGCCGGGCTTGCCACAAGCCCGTGTCGGCACTCGCGTCAGCTGGCAGAGCGGTATCCAGAACGACAACATCAGCGTTATCCGCCAGAACGCCTATGCGCTGGTCGACCTGATGGCCAGCTACGACATCGACAGCAACTGGAGCACCGCGCTGAACTTCAACAACGTCACCGATCGCAAGTATCTGACGTCGCTGTACAGCGCCACCGCCAGCAACTACGGCGCGCCACGCAACGTGACCGCCTCGCTGACCTGGAAATACTGATCGGTTTCACTGCCTGACGTGACCTTGCTCAAGGGGTCACGTCAGGTAGCCCCCTGACCGAAAGAAATCCGCACTTCGACCCACAACCCTTGCGGGTGGTAATCCACAGTGGTTGGCGGTTGCAGTGCGCGAGCGTTTTGCTCGAAGGTGCTGCGCTCCTGCTCGATCACGCTGTCGCCGATGATCACCCGCGTGCAGGTCTTCTGCTTGAGCGCCTGATAAAGATCGGGGTAAGGCATGTTCCATTGGTTCTTCACGGCCACTTCGGTGACGACGGGAATCATCGCCACCAGTCGCGGGCTGGTCATTTTCTCCAGCCCCAGTTCGCGCAGTGTGGCGTTGTGGCTGCAATGGTGGCCGACCTTGTACAGGCTCACCCGCGCCAGAATATCGTCCGCCGTCACCACCGGGCCTGGCGTCGGGTCAGGGGTTTTCGGGTAGGTCTGGGCCGACCACGACAGCCAGTTGCCGACCTGCGCGTCTCCGGGAAACAGCAGGACCTGCCCGTCCGGCAGTTCGAACGCCAGCACCAGGCTGGTGTTGTTGGTATCGGAGTCCATCTTCAGGGCCAAAGTCTCGGCCGATGAATACCACTCGTCATCGATTTTCCGTGCGGCGGCCTTCGGGTCGTAATACAGCTTCTGGGTGAGGGTGTACTGCTTCGGATTCAGCGCGGGGACGTTTTTGAGTGGCCGTCGATGGGGGGCTGCGAACGGCAGATCGTCAGCACAGATCGGCGTGTCGTCCAGTTGAGCGAGTTGCAGGTCCAGCGCGTTCGCGTCTTCCTGGCGGGACAGGTAAACCTCTTTCGCCGCCCCTTTGCGCGGCGCATCCCTGCGCAGGCTGGCGGTATCCCGTGGCGGACCCAACACGTAGGTCTTGAGCCCGGCGATTCGAGTGGGCCTGATCACCTGCCCCGGTTGCAGATACCGGGTGCGCGCCGGTGTCGCAAGGTCTTTGAGCATCTTGAGGGTGCTGGCACCGGTGGGGCGATTGGCGTTGTTCAACCCCAGGAATGCGCTGAGTCCCAGGACGCTTCTGATGCGACCGTCATCCTTCCCCAGTGCCTGCATCGCCGGGTGGCTGGCCAGCGCCGCCATAGTGTCTCGGCTCTTGTCGAAATGCCGCCGCAGCTCGATGGCAGTGGCATCGTTGGGGTCCTCCGTCCAGGCCAGCCAGAATTCGCGAACCGTGAACGTTTTGAAGCTGTCAGCTTCGTACTGAAACCCCGACAAGTGATCGTGATGCTCATGGGTCACCACCAGCAGATCCAGCGTGCCACCGGTGGTTTGCCGAATATCGCTGACGATGTCTCGCATCCGCTCGCGGGCATTGCTGACGCCCTGCAACACCCCGCAGTCGATGAGAATGTACTTGACCTCCTCGCCCTGCTCTTCATGCCTGAGCAGGAAACAATCCCCCAGAATGCCTCGATACATGCGCACGGAAACCGTGCCCGACGGGATGCTTGCGGCCATGATTTCAGATACCCCGATGCATGAGGGCGAAGGGATTGTCCCTGCCGTCCGGCTGGCGGTACGTCAGGGTCAGGCTGTCGCTGCCAGCGGCGAGGAACTGGCGGTGAGCGATCAGGCGCAGGTTGTCGTCGATGCGTTTGCGGATGACATAACGCAACTTGCCATCGCGCAGGTCGATGATCAGCGTCGCGCCGCCGCGAAACAGGAAGTCGCATCCCGGTGGCGGCTCTGCATCCGGCATGTCCAGTTGGTCCTGCTCGTGCTGAACGTCCGGGCTCAGAAAGGCCCGACGTCGCTGGGTGATCTCGATCACCAGTTGCCGCAGGTCCTGTCCGTCGGGACCCGCGCGGCGGCAACTCCTGACCGAATGCACTTCCACCGCCGGTCGGGCAGGATCCTTCCCGGCAAACAGGGTGCCGGCAAAGTAATCCGTGCCACGCTGCACGTCGAACACCACGCCCAGGGCATCGACCCAATGGGCGTCGCGGCTGCAGACTTTCATCAGCCAGTTCCAGACGATCTTGCGATTGCGTTCGGCCTGGGTGAAACCCTTGTCCCGCTGATACTGCGGGGTGATGTCCAGCGCGTGAGGGCCGTCGACCACGCTCAGCAGGTCTCTGGCACTGAGTTCGCCACGCGGCGTTTCCCACAGCAGGCTGTCCGGCGCCAGTGACAGGCATTGATCGGGGAGTATGCCGCGACGGCGGAACGCCTGGATCATCGCCAGTCGGTACTGCATCGGATCGTCCGCGATGAGGTCGGTGTCGGCCGTGACGATCGCTCGCAGAAACTCGCCGAAGCGCACGTCGATCGGCGGCAGGTAATCCAGCGCCCGAATGCACATGCGCAGCACATGGTCCGCCGACTTGGTCGCCTCGCGGGTCAACCGCTGCACCAGTTCCTGCGGCAGACGGCTGCCGCTGCGGCCCACTCCGTCGGCCAGACGCAGCAAGTCCGCCGAGCGCTGCTCGTAGATGCCGATGAACGCATCGAACACCGCGGCTACCAGAATCGCGCCACGGGCGTGGGGCTCCCGGGTTCTGGAGAGCAGCGTCGGGTCAGGCAGTTGCTGGCTGTCCTTGTCGTCGATGGCCTCGCGCAACGCCGCATAGCCCCCGGTGGCTTCGCCGAACTGCCGGGCCAGGCCGCTCATCCACGAACGCTGATTGAGGTTGCCGCCGCTGGCCGCGACATGCTGAGTCACCGCTTCCGGCAACATGAAGTGCATGAGCAACGCGACGATATCGGCGAAGGCTTCATGAAACGCCAGGCTGTCCGCACTGGTGGATTCGCTGTAGCGACGGTGCAGGCCATCGAGGATGGCGTGGGTGGTTTCGTGGGCAATGATGTCGTGGGACAAGGCGGTGAACACCCAGCTACCGGGAAGATTGACCCCCGGATCGGTCATCGACGCCTTGAAATAGCCGAACAGCAGCGCCTTTTTTTCCTTGCTGTAATAGGCGTTGGCCTCGCGCAGATCATGGGGGTAGATCCGCAGTTTTCTCACTTTGCGATAGGTGTCGGCCTTGACGTCCCATTGCGGACACCAGTAGACCTTGCGCCCCAGTGCCCGCTCGAACAGTTTCACCGTCTTCATTGCCACGGCGAACACCATCTGCTGATGGAAACGCGGATCGCCCTCGGACGGTTTGAGGCCGTCCTGAGCCAGCAAGTGCGGATCGTTGAGGTCTACCGGATCGTAGAACTGACCGCTACCGGGATCGATGTCGATCACTTCGAAATACTCGTTGACCGGGCCCGGTCGCATCTTCGCTTCCCAGCGTTCTTCCCAGGGAATCTGAATGGTGGCGTGGCTGATTCGCGCGGTGTCCAGTTGCGTCGCCGCCTGCGGATCGAAGGCGTAGACGCGCAATTTGCGCATCGCGGGCGGCGGGTAATGAGTCATCGAACATGCCCTCCACTGGCCTGTTGGTGCTAGGCGGTCAACAGTTCCGGCGCGTAAGTCTTGAGCCGGGCATGGACCAGCGCAGCGCCGTGGCGCGTGAGCACGCTCATCTCCTCCGAAGAGAGTTTGCGCAAGTTGGTGTCGATGGCCGACGCGAAGGCGGCGTCGCCCTCCTGCGCCTGCCCTTCCCGGCTGTCGATGGAGAACCACATCGATTTGGGCCCCTTGCCCGCCAGATGGCGGTACTGCAAGCGATCGAATTCCAGGCCGCGAATCTGCTCCATCATGATGTCCAGCGCGGCCTTGAGCACGATGGCACCGGATTCGGTCGGTTGGCTGGAATTGGCGAACGGCTTGCCGCCGTCGCTGACGATGATGTAGTCCAGCGCATTGCGGTCGCGCAACAGCGGATTGACCCCCATGTTGTCGTAGATGCCGCCGTCGGTCAGCGTCACGTACTCGACACCGGCCGGGCTGTAATCTTCAGCGTCCAGCCGCAGGGGTGGAAAGACCGGAGGAAAGGCCGAGGATGCAGCGACGGCCTTGCACAGCGCAAAGTTCGGTCCCGGCTCGACACCCAGTTCGTGCTCGCCGAGTTCCGCCAGCCCACCACCACCGGTGACGAAGAAAAACAGGTTGCCGGTCGCCAGATTCGTCGCATTCAGATAGAGACGCGGGCCGTTGCTCAACGCCGACAGGGTCTTTTTGTGGAACAGGTCGTCGTCATAACTGGACGCCAGTTTGTCCAGCCGCGATGCAAAGGGATCGAGGCTGCCGGCGATGAACGACGACACCGCAATCGAGCGCGTGCGCAGGTAGGTGTCTAGCAGGTCGAGCTTGCCGGGATCGCTCCAGTGGGTGGCGACCGTGGCCCCGGCGATGCTGCCGCCGCTGACACAACTCAGCAGGTCGAGTTTGTCCAGCAGACCGAGGGTCTGCAGTTGCCGCATGACGCCCAGATGGAAAGCTGCGGCCCTGAATCCGCCGCCCGACATCGCCAGGCCGATGCGTTTGGGTTTGCCGTCTATGACCAGCGACATGATCAACTCCCTTGAATAAAGGTGCTGTTGTCCTGCGCCCGACGACGACAAAAATCCACCGGTCCTGTTTTCGCATCACGGCGTGTTCGAGTATTGCGTGATCGCAACGCCTCGAACCGCCGCAAATGCGAGAAGCAATATAGCTGACAACCCGGACACTCGCGCGGTGCCTGCCCGTTAAATTCGATACACCAGCAATACGCCGGCAAGGCTAAGACCTCTGATCAGTGCCCCACCGCAACCGCACCTGCTTGCCGCGCCCCTTGGGGAAATCCGCTGTCGCGCGCTTTCGATGCAATCGCCAGGCTCAGCAGCAGCAACACCAGCACCACCCACGGGAGCGACTCGACGCCGAATTGATCCAGCAACACGCCCCCCAGAATTCCAGCCCCTGCAATCGCACTGTTCCAGACCACGACGTTCATCGACAGCGCCACATCTGCTCCAGTGCCCGCGGCATCCGCCAGCGCGGTCTGCAACAAGGTCGCGGCGCCGCCGAAGGTCAGGCCCCAGATGAACACGCCGACGCAGATCGCCACTGGCGAGGTCGAGAGTAGACCGAAGAGCACCGACACGGCGGCAAACGTTGCCAGGCTCAGGAGCACGGCGCTGCGCAGGTGCGCGTCAACCAGCCGGCCAGTCACTGCGATGCCCAGCAACGCGGCCAGCCCGAACACCAGCAGCACGAGGTCTACGTGTTCCGTCAGGCCCGAGGCGATCACGAACGGCGCGATGTAGGTGTAAAGGATGTTGTGTGCGAGCATCCAGGTGAACACCACGCCCAGCACTGAACGCACACCCGGCGTTATCAGCACGCTGCGAACCGCCACTCGTTGCGAGGAAGACTGGCCGGGATAATCAGGCACCTTGACCAGTACCCAGACGATCAGAATCAGGGTCAAAGCGGACATCAACGCAAACGCCATTCGCCACCCGATCAAGCCACCCAGCCACGTGCCCAACGGCACACCCAGGGACAGCGCGACTGGAGTGCCGACCATGGCGATCGCCAGCGCCTTGCCCTGTTGCCGCACAGAAACCATGCGCCGTGCGTAACCGGCAAGCAGGCTCCAGGCAAGCCCTGCTGAAACCCCGGCGAAGAACCGGGCAATCAGGATCACTGTAAAGCTGGAAGACCAGGCGGTGATCGAGTTGAAGATCAGAAAACCGACAACGGTTGTCAGCAGCACGGTCCGGCGCCGCCAACCTTGCGTGGCAATAGCCAGGGGAAGGACGGCCAGCAGCGACCCCAGGGCATACACGCTGACCATTTGCCCTGCCAGCGACGCCGAAACATCCAGGCCTCGGGCAATGTCGGGCAAAAGCCCTGCCGGCAGAGTTTCGGTCACGATGCAGATAAAACCGGTCATTGCCAGCGCCAGCAACGCGCCAAGGGGTAGTCGCTCACCCTGCTGTTCATGTGTTTTCACTGCACAATTCCTCACCACTTAAGTATCGATTGGTACAGATACTAGGGTGAGCGCAAAACCTTGGTCAACGACTTTTGTATCGAGTAGTATCTATCTCGTTCTTCGAGAGGATCCTTGTATGGCGCAGATGGGCCGTCCCCGCAGCTTTGACCGTGACCAGGCAATCGAACAGGCGATGCACCTGTTCTGGGAGCACGGCTATGAATGCACGTCATTGAGCCAGTTGAAGGCCGGTATCGCCGGCGGCATCTCGGCACCCAGCTTCTACGCCGCCTTCGGCTCAAAAGAGGCGCTGTTCGAGGAAGCCGTGCAACGTTATTTGCAGACCTTCGCTCAAGTCACCGAATGCCTGTGGGACGCCGACTTGGCGCCTCGCACGGCCATCGAAACGGCGCTGCGGCGCTCGGCGAAAATGCAGTGCGAACGCACGCACCCCAAAGGCTGCATGGTCGCATTGGGGGTCATGAGTGCACCGACTGAGGAACATGCGCAGGTCACGGCCGGGCTCACGGCATCGCGGGCGAGGACCCGTGCCGGGTTCATTGCGTGTGTCGAGCGTGGGGTGGCGAGGAAGGAGTTGGCTGCTCAAACCGACGTCCGCGCACTCGCGGCGGTGTTCGACAGTTTTTTGCTGGGGATATCGACATTGGCCAGAGACGGTGTTGCTCACACCGTCTTTGTGGCGGCCATTAAACAGGTGATGATGATCTGGGACGCATCATCAGGAGGCGCAACCCCGCACCATCAGGAAGACAATTGAGTCAGCGACTTGTGCCACAGCACATTGCTGACGCCTGATCGCTCGGCCGCTTCGACAATCGAGGGATAACTGCCCTGCCAGCCGCCGACCATGTTGCCCAGTTCCGCACCCGAGTGCAGCAGCGCGTAATAGACCGCGTCGTGCCCGCAGAGGTTGTCCTCCTGGCACTCCAGAACCCGCTGGTTTCCCCGAAAGCTGTAGCAAATCGTAAAGCCCATGAAACACCTCCACAGACACCATCACGAAGCCCGATCATAATCCCGGGCCGAACGGGCGGCTGTGGCAGGCTTTTCATATTTAATGGCTTTGCGAGCCAACTGGACGATTGCGCAGACACCGCCCTTAGAGGAGGATTTCGCTGATCCACCGGGTCTGTCGAATCAACTCTTGCACCTTCTCCTCGGAAACGCTCTGCGAAGCCCTGCTGAAGTGATTCAGCGTGCGCTGTTTCAAGCGCAGTCTGCGTTGCCACTTGGCCACAAACGCCAAACTGCGCTCTTGCATCAGCAAAGGGCCGAAGTAGAGCTGCTCTTGGGTGTAGGTCACGGAACCTGCAAAGTCGGCGACGATGATTTCGTAGTCGAATCGATTTTCCAGCAACACTTCTTCATAGCCAATCCGGTAGCCATGCTCCATCAGCCATTGGCGCAACGGCTGCTCGCCGCCATTGGGTTGCAGAATCAGGCGCTCCTGCCCGCTCAGCCGCGCTTTGCCGGCATCCAGGATGTCGCGGATGGTTTCACCGCCCATGCCGCACAGGCTGATCGCAGTGATGCCGTCGGCTGACTCGATCGCGTCCAGACCATTGGCCAGGCGCACCACGATTCGTTGCTGCAGATCGTTTTCCCGCACCGTGCGCTCCGCCGCGTGGAACGGCGTCACCGCCACCTCACCTGCCACCGCCGCCACCGCGATTTCTCGGCGCACCAACGCCACGGGCAGATAGGCATGATCCGAACCGATGTCGGCCAGCCGCGCCCCGTGCGGCACCTGCGCTGCCACACGCTCCAGGCGCATGGACAATGTGTGTTCGTTCAACCGCCGCCCCTTCACACCAAAAACACCCGGCCTCTGGGGCCGGATCGGAGCGCGATTCTGGCGAGCGACGCCGTGGATTTCAAATTTATTCGACCGGGGTCGTGGCATGGCCTGGCTCCACCACAACTGCCAGGAATCTGGTTCACCAGGCCACATGAGCGTGCTCACGCCCCGCGTGCGTATGCATCCTGGGAGGCTCCGCGTCACCTGAAGCGAACGCAGAGCGTCAGCGGCGGCATTCCCACGCAGAGCGTGGGAACGATCATTCATTCGCCTCCACCACAGAGCCGGACTGCTACGTGGTGAAGACGCGATGCACCGGCGCCCCGACTCTGCCATGAAGAACAGCGGATAGCCGTGAATCACCCCGCCAGCAACATAACCCCCGCACCTGCCGAAACCAGACCCAGCACACGGATCAGCGATGCTGCGGCGACAGGCGTCCATCGCGCCAGTGCATAGCCTGTGGCATGGAGCGCTGAAGTTGCGGCCACAAAACCGATCGCGTAACCGACCGGGCTGCTCATGTCCGGCAGTTCCAGGCCATGGGCGATGCCGTGGGCCAGACCGAACACCCCCGTGGTCGCGATGGCCACCGCTATTGGCAGACGTGCCGCCACCGCCACCAACAGGCCAAAGGCGAGTACGGATGCGGCGATGCCGGTTTCCAGAAACGGCACGGCCAGCCCGTCGAACCCCAGCAACCCGCCGAGCAACATGCTGGCGACAAACGTCACCGGCAGCATCCAGCGCGCTCCGCCCTTCTGTTGCGCCGCCCACAGCCCTACCGCAAACATCGCCAGCAGGTGATCCATGCCGGTCAGCGGGTGGGCGACCCCGGCCATGAGCCCGGATTCGTCATGCCCGGGATGGGCGAAAGCGAGCATCGGCAGCACACACAGCGCGGCGCCCAAAGACAGTCGTACAGATCGAGTCAACAACATGAAACGCTCCTTGATCCTGATGAAAGCAAGACGCCGGCGATGGCCGCGACGGCGCCCCGTAGCGGTTGGTTTCAGACACGCGGTGGTTTGGGGAACGCGCCACGCGCCTGCTCGTACGCCTGAGCCACACGCAATGCCAGCGCATCTTTGAAGCGTGGCGCGACGATCATCATTGCCACCGGCAAGCCATCGGCCAGCCCTGCGGGAATCGAAGTGGCCGGGTGACCGGTGAGGTCGAATGGCGCAGTGTTGGTCAGCATGTTCAAGGCGCTGTGAACGTACTCCTCGATGGGCGCGTCAGTCGGTGTCAGGCGGGTCGCCACGAAGGGCATGGTCGGCATCACCAATACGTCGAAATCCTTGAAGGCTTCGTCGTATTGGCGAGTCAGTTCCGGCACCAGCATCCGCGCCTTGGCGTAGTAGGCGCCGTGCAGGTTTTTCAGGCTGTAATGCCCGGCCAGGGCCACGGCTTTGACGCTGCTGGACAACGCATCGGCGTGCTCACGACGCTTGGCGCCGAAATAGCTCATGATGTCCGGATCGTAATAGCCATCGACGTTCATGCCGTAGCCGTTGCCTTGCAGCATCTGGTACGCGGCGCCGTCGGTGGCGATGACATTCCACATGTCCAGGGCAACGCCGGAATGCCAGGGCGCACTGGCTTCACCCACGGTGGCGCCGAGGCTTTCCAGCTTCGCGGCAGCCGCCTTGACCAACGCATCGACCTGTTCTTCGGAAACACCGGGTATCGCGAAGCCTTCACGCAACAGGCCGATTTTCAGACCCGCGACGCCCTCGTCCAATGTTTCCAGACACGCCACGGCCGGGGGATTTTTCTGCCGCGAGTCGAGCCCGTCGGCGCCCGCGAGGACGTCCAGCATCAAGGCTACGTCGCGGACGTTATTAGCCATCGGGCCAACGTGGTCGATGGTGCGTTCGATGGGGAACGCGCCGGTGTAAGGCACCAGGCCGTAGGTCGGTTTGTGACCGACGATGCCGCTCCAGGCCGAGGGCATGCGGATCGAGCCGCCCTGGTCGCCGCCAATGGCCATGTCGACCTCTTCCAGCGCCACCAGCACCGCGCTGCCGCTGGACGAACCACCGGCGTTGCGGGTCATGTCCCACGGGTTTTTCACCGGGCCGCTGGCGGAGGTGAAGCTTGCGCCGGAGAAGCACAGATCCTCACAAACGGACTTGCCCACCACGGTTGCACCGGCCGCTAGCAGGCGCTTGACCACCGTGGCATCTTCGGACGGCACGTAACCGTCAAGACTCAACGATCCGTTGGCCATCGGCACACCGGCCACGGAGACGTTGTCCTTGATCACCACTGTCTTGCCGGCCAGCGGGCCCTGCGAGGCGCCAGCGATGTTGGTTTTGACGTACCAGGCGCCGTGCAGATTGTCGGCATCGGATGCTTTGCTGTATTCGCGTTGGGGCGGTTGCTGCGCGATGGTGGCCGCATACAGTTTGTCGATGGCTTCATAAGAGCCGAGGGTTTCGTCGGCGAGGTTGAGAAAGGACTCCATCTGGCTGTCGTTCAGGTGATAGCCGTGGTCTTCGGCGGCGATCAGAAAGTCGGCTTTGCTTGGGCGTTTTACAGACATGGCGTTCTCCAGATATCGGTTAAGGGCCGCCCGCAATCGGGCAGTCATTGACTCGAACCCACTGCGCGGATGCGCAGGTTACGGTTCGCTCCGGAGGACTCCGTTGTCCACGCCGGTCGCCACGCGGTGATCCATACCTGCCGATCAAGGGCGTATGGCAAACGTCCGCGCAGAAGAGGGTCAGGCCACGGGGGCCGACACTCAGGAACAGGCTTGTTGAAACAGCTCGTGGGCCTTCACCAGCGCCTCGGCGATCTTTTCCACGGGTTCGCGCTTGGCCATGGCCTGATCGCGCAAGGCGTTGTACGCGTCGATTTCCGACATGCCCTTGGTTTCGATCAGGATGATCTTGGCCTGCTGCACGGTGCGCATCACAGCCATCCGCCCTTCCAGGCGCTTGACGTGTTTTTCCCGCTCGCGGGCTTTGCGCGACTGGCTCAACGTCAGCGCCAGTGCCGTGAGCAGGCCGAACGAGCGCACCGGCGAAGGGATCACCGAACAGGCATTGAGCTGCACCAGTGCTTGGACAATGATCGGGTTTTCATAGGCGATCACCGGAATGATCGGCGGCGTGCTCGCGTGCAACAGCCAGGGCGTGTTGGTCGACAGGCTCTCAGGCGACACCGCCAGCACGATCACGTCGACCTCGGCAGTGAGGCGTTCCGGGATCGGCCATTGCACACGCACCTGGCAGCCAATGCGCTGCAGTTGCGCGATCAGGTTATGGCCGTCGTCATCGTCCGGATGCACCACCAGCACGCTGATGTCGCGCAGGTCCTTGATGCCTGCGCTGCTGTCGTTGCGTTGGCGTTTTTTCGCCGCGCGCAAAGTCATAGCGGCCTCCCGGCGGCGCTGGTCCAGTCATTCAGGCGCGGAGCGACGGCATAGGGATCGGGTTTCAGCGCGCTCTGGCTCTCGTAGAGGATGTCGAACTGTCCTTGGGCGTTGGCCCGCCCGATTCGCGAAAACAGATAGGTGTGATGGTTGTGCGCATCGACGCGAACACGGCCCTGAGGCGCTTCGAACTCCAGGCCGCGCATGGCCTGCAACACATCCTCGACCTCGGTGCTACCAGCACTGACGATCGCCTTGGCCAGCAAGTGAACCTGAAAATATGCGGCCTCCCAACAACGATCGGTGACCTGCTCCTGCCCGAACAACTCACGGTACTCGGCGATGCACTGTCGATTGATCGGTGTGTCCACCGACTGAAAATAGGTCGCCGCCGAAATGTGCCCGTTGCCCAGATGAACGCCCATCTGCTTGATGTCGGTTTCGCTGGTGGTGAGGCTGGCAATCGGCATTACCGCCGGGTCGAAACCCGCGTCGGCGTAGGCCTGATACAGATGCGCCATGGTTTCGCCGACCACGGTGGAGAAGATGAACGAGGGTTTCAGCTCCCTGGCCTTGACCATCAGTTTGGCGAAATCCTCAGGGCGGGCGTTCTTCAGTGGCAGGTAATACTCACCCAGCTTGGTGCCACCGCGCTCGTACAGCAGGTCGCTCATCAGGCGGTTGGTTTCGTAGGGGTAAACGTATTCGGAGCCAATCATCAACACCCGGTTGCCAAAGTTGTCGAGCATGTAATTGCCCAGCGGCACGGCGTTGTGATTGGGCGTGGCGCCGGTATAGATGATGTTGCGCGAGTATTCGAAACCTTCGTAGTACACCGGGTACATGAGCAATGCGTCGTAACGCTCCACCACCGGCAGCGCAGCCTTGCGTGCCGCTGAGGTGTAGCAACCGAAGAAGAAGCGCAGGTTCTCTTCGCGAATCAGTGACTCGATGTGCATGGCGTACAGCGCGGGGGTCGAATCGGGATTGCGGGTGATCAGCTCCAGCGGCCGGCCCCCTACGCCACCGGCGGCGTTGATCTGTTGGATGGCGAATTGCGCGCCGCGCATCGTCGAACCTTCGGCGGCAGCGGTGACGCCGGTGTCGGAAAACAGACCGCCTATGCGGATCGCTGGGTCAACCATGCCTATCAACCTTGTTCAACGTGAGATGAGACGCCCGGCAAGTGTCAGGGTCTGGAATTGTGCAAAGGATTCATTGAGCGAATGTCCGCATGTAAAGCGGCGGCTCTCAGGCATTTGTGCCTGAAACTGGCGGGACAACGCTGTCGAGGCCAGGCATGCGAGGGGCCTTCCACACCTGCCGGGAATGGGCGTGTGACAAGGGACCCCTGCGAGGGTATTGGTCTGTTGTCATGCAGATAGCGGGCCAGCCGCCGCCCCTGCGGACCCGCGACGACCCCACCAAGGTTTGCGCCGGCAATTGGGCGGGGAAACCTTCGGCTGCGCACCCACGCAAAACGTCACGCTTTTGGTGCGTCCGCCCCGCTCTCGCGCCAAACCGGCGCAGCCCTGTTTCGCTGTGCAATTAATGCAGAGAAATGAGTCTGGATAACCAGGCAACGCGCATTTGCGTGCAGGTCCGCAATTGGCACCACCCTTGCTAATACACTTCTGAGACATCGCGCCAGCTGTTTGCCCTACGCCCACTTGGCAAGTAGGGAAACACCTCGCGTACGACTGGATCGGACACAGTTGTCCCGCCAGATTCGGCACAAGAAGCCTGACCTCCCGGTTATTCATTTAGCCGGGACGTCGGGCTTTTTTTATTCCTGGGGAGAAATGCAATGCACAACGACAAGCGCCGTTTGATCAAGCAAGCCCTGCTATTGGGCGCCTTCAGCCTGTTGCCGTTTTCACTGGCCAGCCAGGTGCAAGCGGCAGAGACCGTAAAAGTCGGCATCATCCATTCGCTCACCGGCACCATGGCCATGAGTGAAGCGTCGGTGGTGGATGCAGAAAAACTCGCCATCGATGAGATCAACGCCAGCGGCGGCGTGCTCGGCAAGACCATCGAACCGATCGTCGAAGACGGTGCCAGCGACTGGCCGACCTTCGCCGAGAAAGCCCGCAAGCTGCTGGAAAACGATCACGTCGCCGCCACTTTCGGCGCCTACACCTCGGCCTCGCGCAAGGCGGTGTTGCCGGTATTCGAGCGTGACAAGGGCCTGCTCTACTACCCGACCTTCTACGAAGGCCTGGAGAAATCCCCGGCCATCATCTACACCGGCGCCGAAGCCTCGCAGCAAACCCTCGCTGCCGTCAGCTGGCTGATGGCGAACAAGGGCAAGAGCGTCTATCTGGTCGGCTCGGACTACATCTGGCCGCGCACCACCAACAAGCTCGCTCGCGCCTCGGTCACCAAGCAAGGCGGCTCGATTGTCGGCGAAGATTACCTGCCGCTGGGCAACATCGAATTCTCCTCGGTGATCAACAAGATCAAGGCCGCCAAGCCGGACATCGTGCTGTCGACCATCGTCGGCGGCTCCAACGTGGCGTTCTACAAACAGCTGAAAGCCGCAGGCATCGACAGCAGCAACCAGACTCTGATGGCGCTGGCCGTAACCGAAGAAGAAGTCACCGGGATCGGCGCTGAAAACCTCACCGGTTTCCTGACCTGCATGAGCTACTTCCAGAGCCTGAAAAACCCGGTCAACGAGAAGTTCGTCGCCGCCTTCAAGGCTCGTTACGGCGAGAAACGCGTGGTCGGCGACCCGATGGCAGCGGCCTACACAGCGGTTTATCTGTGGAAGAAAGCAGTCGAGAAAGCCGGCAGTTTCGACGTCCCGGCGGTGATCGCGGCGTCGTCTGAACTGACCCTCGATGCGCCCGAAGGCGAGATCAAGGTGCACAAGGACAACCACCACCTGTGGAAGCGTGCGCGAATCGGCACCATCAACGCCCAGGGCCAGGTTGACGTGATCTACGAGTCCGCGCCGATCGAGCCCAATCCATTTCCAAAACTGTAATGCAGGGTCGGGCGCGATTCGTCTCGCGCCCTGATCAACCCACTGTGCAGCGACAGGTAGCAACGCAATGACTCTCGATATTCTGATAATGCAGGTCTTCAGCGGGTTCTCGCTGTTCTCGGTGCTGGTGCTGATGGCACTGGGGTTGACCATCGCCTTCGGCCTGATGGGCGTGATCAACATGGCCCACGGCGAATTGATGGCGATGGGGTCGTACATGACCTACGTCACCTCGCTGGTGTTCCAGCGTTACTTTCCCGAGTTCATGGGCTGGTATTTCATCATCGGCATCGGCGTCGCCTTCGTGGTGACCTTTGCCTTCGGCTTCCTGCTCGAACGCTGCTTCATCCGTTTCATGTACAACCGCCCGCTGGACACCCTGCTGGCGACCTGGGGCCTGTCGCTGGTGCTGCAGCAAGTCTTTCGTCAGGTGTTCGGGCCCAAGGAAGTCAGCGTGCCGACCGTGCAATGGCTGCAAGGCGCCTGGAAGATCAGCGAAGGTCTGGAGCTGCCGCTGAACCGGATTTTCATCATCGGCCTGACCTTCGTCATTGCCGGTGCCGTATTCCTGTTTCTTTACCGAAGCCGCTGGGGCCTGCGTATTCGCGCCGTCACCCAGAACCGCGCCATGGCCGGTGCGGCCGGGATCAACACTGCTCGCGTCGATGCTGTGACCTTCGCCCTGGGCTGTGGGCTGGCAGGCATCGCGGGCAGCTCGTTCACGATGCTTGCTTCCACAGGCCCGGTGAGCGGCCAGCAGTATCTGGTGGACACCTTCATCGTCGTGGTCTTCGGCGGTGTCGAGAGTCTGCTCGGCACCTTCCTTTCCGCGTTTGCCATCGGCCAGACGCAGATCTCGCTGGAGTACCTGACGACAGGCTCGATGGCCAAGGCGATCACCCTGATGGTGGTCATCGTATTGCTGTTCTTCCGCCCCAACGGCCTGTTCGCCGCGAAAGTGAGACGCTGAGATGAATGACATGACTGAAAAGCCCCTCATCCGCTCGCAAGCCTCGGACCGTGTGCCGCGCTGGTTCAGCGGCGGCCTGTTGGCGATGCTCGAACGGCACAGCCTGATCTGGCTGTCGATCCTGCTGCTGGTGGTGTTGCCGCTGAGCCTGGGCGACTTTCGCCTGGGTCTGGCGGGCAAATACCTGAGCCTCTCCTTCTGCGCGCTGGGTATGGTGCTGATCTGGGGCTACGGCGGCATTCTCAGCCTCGGCCAAGGCATTTTCTTCGGCCTGGGCAGCTACATGATGGCCATGTTCCTGAAGCTGGAAGCGACCGCAACAGACGAAGCCGCCAGCGCCCTCGCCGCCTTCTACGGCTCGGCCCTGCCGGACTTCATGATCTGGAACAGCGTCGATGCCCTGCCCTGGTGGTGGAAGCCGTTCGAGTCAGCGACCTTCACCATTGCCGCCATCCTGATCATTCCGACACTGCTGGCCTTTGTCTTCAGCTACGCCTACTTCAAGAAACGCGTGGGCGGTGTCTACTTCTCGATCATCACCCTGTCGCTGGCGGCGATCATGTCGATCATGATCATCGGTCAGCAAGGCTACACCGGCGGTGTCAACGGCCTGACCGACTTCAAGACCGCATTCGGCCTGAGCCTGCAAACCCCGCAGACGCCGTGGATTCTGTACCTGATCACCACTGTGTTGCTGCTGGCCAGTGTCGCGCTGTGCGGCTTCATCCTGCGCAGCCGGCTGGGCAAGGTGGTGGTCGCGATCCGCGACCGTGAAGACCGGGTGCGTTTCTCCGGCTACAACACTGCGTTGTTCAAGGCCTTCATCTTCGCTGTCGCCGCGCTGATCTCGGCGCTCGGCGGGGTGATGTTCACCCTGCAAGTGGGCCTCGCTTCGCCTTCGCTGGTGGGCATCATCCCGTCCACTGAAATCGTCATCTACGCAGCCCTCGGCGGGCGTCTGTCGCTGGTGGGTGCGGTGTACGGCACGCTGCTGATCGGCGTGGCGAAAACCTACCTGTCGGAAAACTTCGTCAACTTCTGGCAGTACTTCATCGGCTTCCTGTTCATGGGAGTGGTGCTGTTCCTGCCTTCGGGCCTGGCCGGTCTGCTGCAACGCTGGAGCAAAAAGGAGGTGCAGTCATGAGCGGCATGCTGCTGAGTGTCGAGGACCTGACCGTGTCCTTTGACGGCTTCAAGGCCGTGGACAGCCTCAATTTTTACGTCGAGGAAAACCAGGTCCACGTGGTGATCGGCCCCAATGGGGCGGGCAAGACCACCCTGTTGGACATGATCTGCGGCAAGACCCGGCCGAGTGCAGGGAGCATCCGTTTCAAGGACCTGCAACTGGCCAACATGATCGAGTACCAGATCACCCGCGCCGGGGTCGGCCGCAAATTCCAGAATCCTTCGGTGTATGAGGACCTGACCGTGCGCGAGAACCTGGACATCTCCTCGCCAGACAAACGCGGCATCTTCAACTGCCTGTTCGCGCGCAAGGACAAGGCATTGCAGGCCGAAATCGAACAGACCGCCGAGATGATCTTCCTGAGCGACCAGCTGGAGCGCAAGGCCGGACTGTTGTCCCACGGCCAGAAGCAATGGCTGGAGATCGGCATGCTGCTGATGCAACGCCCCGAACTGCTGTTGCTCGACGAACCGGTGGCCGGCATGAGCGCCGGTGAGCGGGAGAAAACCGCAGGCCTGCTCAAGCGCATCGCCCAGGGCCGAGCCATGGTGATCATCGAGCACGACATGGAATTCGTGAAATCGGTGGCAGACAAAGTCACCGTTCTGCATCAGGGCAAGACCCTGGCCTACGGCTCGATGGATCAGGTGCAAAACGATCCTCGCGTCATCGACGTCTATCTGGGGCACTGAGCATGCTGACCGTCAATAATCTCAACGTGTATTACGGCGACAGCCACGTGCTGCGCAACCTGGACCTCAATCTGGCGCCCGCCGAATCCCTGGCGATCATGGGCCGCAACGGCATGGGCAAGACCACTTTGCTGAAAAGCCTGGTGGGCATGCTGCCGGCGCGCAGCGGCAGCATCAAGCTGGCGGGAGAAGAACTGACCGGGCGCAAGAGTTACGACCGGGTCGCTGCCGGGGTCGGTTTCGTGCCTCAGGGGCGGATGATCTTTCCTTACCTGAGTGTGGAAGAAAACATCCTGACCGGCATGCAGGGCGCCCCTGCCGCGCCGATTCCCGACTACATCTACGAGTACTTTCCGGTGCTGTTCGAAATGCGCCGGCGCAAGGGTGGCAACCTCTCCGGCGGCCAGCAGCAACAACTGGCCATCGCCCGGGCACTGGTCTCAAACCCCAAAGTGCTGATCCTCGACGAACCCACCGAAGGCATCCAGCCGTCGATCATCAAGGACATCGCCCGCGCGCTGAACCTGCTGAAAAAAGAGCGGGGCTTCTCGCTGATCGTCTCCGAGCAGGTGCTGTCGTTCGCCATGGCGGTGGCCGACCGTTACCTGATCATCGAGAAAGGCGAATTCGTGCACAGCGAGGTCCGCGAGACCGTCGACCGCGAGCGCATCCTGCGCTACCTGACCATCTGATTGCGGCACAGGAGACCACAGCATGTTGATACTCGACCGCATCGTCGGCCAGGCCAGCGACCCTGCCCTCGCCGACCGTCTGCACGACCTGAGCCACCACGGCCAGGTTGAAACCCTGAGCCTGTCGGCCAGCGATATCCAGCGTCATCGTCTGCGACTGGCGAGTGATCGCGGCACTGACTGCGCCATTCGCCTGGAGCGCCACCAGCAGTTGCGCAACGGTTCAGTCCTGATGCTCGACGGCCAGCGTGCCATCGTCGTGCAGATGCAGGATCAGCAGTTCCTCGACCTGCAACCCCGGGACGTGGCCGCTGCGCTGGAACTGGGTTACTTCGCTGGCAACATGCACTGGAAGGTGCGCTTTGCTGGAGACATTCTGCAGATTCCGCTCAATGGCCCCGAAGCTGATTATCTGGAACGTCTGGCGCCGATGCTGACGGACGGCCGGGTGCAGCGGGTATGAACGTGGATGCAGGCGACCTGCGCAGCAGCCTGTTGGCCCTGCAACAGGCCGACAGTTTTTTCCCCGCAGGCGCCGTCGCCTGGTCGTGGGGACTGGAAACGCTGATGAGCGACGGTCGCCTTGGCGTGCCCAATGAACCCACTGTCAGACGTCGTCAGCGCGGTATGCATCGAGACCGCAGCACGCAGGTGCGCGGCTTCGTCGAGGGTCAGTTGCGGCACCGCTGGGCCAGTTTCGACCGCGCGTTTTTAATTGCGGCCTGGCACGCCGCCGATGACCTGCCTGCGCTGCAAGTGCTCGATGCTCAGGTCGAGGCGTTGACCCTGGCCGAAGAACTGCGGCAGGGCTCACGTCGCGTCGGTCATTCCCTGCTCGGGGTGCATGTCGCCCTCGGCACGCAGGGCGCCGAGGCTTATCAGCGTCAGGTATTGGCGGGCGACGCCCCTGGCCATCTGCCGGTGCTGCAAGGTTTGCTCTGGCGCCGGCTGGGCATGGACTGCAATCACTGCCAACTCGCCGCCGCCCACAGCCTGTGTACCGGACTGGTCAGCGCCGCCGTTCGGCTGGGTGTCATAGGCCACATCGATGCCCAAAGGGTGCTCACCGCCCTCCAGCCACTGCTGCTTGAACTGCTTGCCCAGGCGCCCCCCGCTATCGATGACGCCTGCGGCTTCACGCCCATGGCCGAGATCGCCGTGATGCGTCACGAAACACAGGAACTTCGCCTTTTTGCCAATTGAGACGACAGGCCCAACGCCTGCCGCCTGCACAGGAGCTTGAACATGCTGCTGACTCCAACCGAGCTTGAGCGACTGACGCTATACAGCGCCGCCGAGCTGTCGCGCAAACGCCGCGCCAAAGGCCTGCGCCTGAACTTCCCTGAAGCGTGCGCTTTGATCGCAGACGAAATTCTTGAAGGCGCCCGAGAAGGTCGCAGCGTTGCCGAACTGATCGGTTTCGGCTCGACCCTTCTCAACACCGATGACGTCATGCCCGGCGTAGCCGACCTCTTGCCAGTACTGCAAGTGGAAGGCACTTTCCCGGACGGCACCAAACTGGTCACCGTACACCAGCCAATTCGTCCCGGCCGACTACCGCTTACGACACTGCCAACACCTGGCGAGATCATTACTCCCGAAGGCGACATACAACTGAGCGCCGGCCGGCCGACCGCCACGCTCAGGGCGATCAACACCGGCGACCGTCCGGTGCAGATTGGCAGCCACTATCACTTTTTCGAGGTCAACAAAGCGCTGGATTTCCCCCGTGAAGTCGCCTTTGGCATGCACCTGGACATCCCCGCCGGCACCGCTGTGCGCTTCGAGCCCGGTGAACTGCGTGAAGTGCAACTGGTGCAGTTCGGCGGTAGCGGCGACATCCACGGCTTCAGCGGTTTGACCAACGGCAACCTGCACGATCCGGTCTGCAAGGCTGCGGCGCTGGACCGCGCCCGTGCCCAACACTTCAAGGGGGCCTGAACATGGCAACGATGACACGCAAGGAATACGCGGCGATGTATGGCCCAACGGTCGGCGACGCCGTGCGCCTGGGCGACACCTCGCTGCTGGCCGAAGTCGAATTCGACCACTCAGTGCCCGGCGACGAATGCCTGCACGGCGGCGGCAAGACCCTGCGCGACGGCATGGGACTTATGCCAGGGCATGACAGCGACGACGGCGCCCTCGACATGCTGATCTGCAACGCGCTGATCATCGATCCGGTGATCGGCATCGTCAAAGGCGACATCGGCATCAAGGACGGCAAGATCGTCGCCATCGGCAAGGCAGGCAATCCGCAGGTCATGGACGGTGTGCACCCGCAATTGATCTGTGGCGTGGCGACCACCGTCCGCGACGCTGAAGGCCTGATCGTCACCCCCGGGGGCATCGACGTCCATGTCCACTTCGACTCGGCGCAGCTCTGTGAGCATGCGCTGGCAGCCGGATTGACCACGTTGATTGGCGGCTCTCTGGGCCCGATCACGGTAGGTATCGACTGCGGCGGCGAATGGAACGTCGGCAAGATGCTGCAAGCGTCCGAAGCCTGGCCGATCAACTTCGGCTTCTTGGGGCGCGGCAATTCCAGCAAACCTGAATCGCTGCTCGGGCAACTGCGCGGTGGCTGTCTGGGCTTGAAGATTCACGAAGACTGGGGCGCCATGCCCGCGGTCATCGACACCTGCCTGAAAGTCGCCGACGAATACGATTTCCAGGTGCAGCTGCACACCGACACCTTGAATGAATCGGGCTTTCTCGAAGACACCCTGGCCGCCATCGGCGACCGCACCATCCACATGTATCACACCGAAGGTGCGGGCGGCGGGCATGCCCCGGACATCATCAGCGTGGCCGGCAAATCCAACTGCATTCCCTCCTCCACCAACCCGACCAACCCCTACACCGTGAACACGTTCGACGAGCATCTGGACATGATCATGGTGTGCCACCACCTCAATCCGGACGTGCCGGAAGACGTGGCGTTCGCCGAATCGCGGGTGCGTCCGCAGACCATCGCCGCCGAAGACATTCTTCACGACACCGGCGCCATCTCGATCCTCGGCTCGGACAGCCAGGGCATGGGCCGGATCAACGAAGTGATCTGCCGCACCTGGCAACTGGCGTCGAAGATGAAAGATCAACGCGGCCGTCTGCCCGAAGAAAGCACCGCGCTGGGCGACAACGAGCGGATCAAGCGCTACATCGCCAAATACACCATCAACGCGGCGCGAGTGTTCGGCATAGACAGCTACATCGGCTCGCTGGAGCCGGGCAAGATCGCCGATCTGGTGCTCTGGCGTCCGGCGTTTTTCGGCATCAAGCCGGAGCTGGTGGTCAAGGGCGGTTTTATCGTTCATGGCGTGATGGGCGACTCTTCCGCATCGCTCTACACCTGCGAACCACTGGTCATGCGCCCGCAATGGGGCGCGTTCGGCGAGGCTAAACAGGCCCTGTCGGTGAACTTCGTCAATCGTCTGGCCGTTGAAGCCGACACCGCCACCAAACTGGGTCTGAAGAAGGCCCTGTTGCCGGCCATCGGCACCCGTACCCTGCGCAAGTCCGACATGTTGCACAACGATGCCTGCCCCGACATTCGCGTCGACCCGCAAACCTTCGACGTGTACGCCGATGGCGAACGCCTGACCTGCGAGCCGGTCAGCGAAGTGCCACTGGCCCAGCGCTACATGCTGCGCTGACCCCCTTTTGATTCGAGGAAACGGATGATGGATACCCAACTCAACACCCTGCCTACCGCCGAACCGCTGCCTCATCCCGGCGCCGCACGTGTCGGCATCGGCGGCCCGGTAGGTTCCGGCAAAACCCGACTGCTGGAGCAGTTGATACCGCGCTTCATCGCCCGCGGCACCGAGCTTGCGGTGATCACCAATGATCTGGCGACCCGTGAAGATGCCGAACGGGTCAGACGCAGCGGTCTGATCGATCCACAGCGGGTGCGCGCTGTGGAAACCGGGGCCTGCCCGCACACGGCGATCCGCGAAGACCCGACGCTGAATCTGCAGATGGCCGATGAGCTGGAAGCGCGCTTCGAAAATCTCGATCTGGTACTTATCGAATCCGGCGGCGACAACCTGGCCTCGACTTTTTCCCTGGACCTGGTGGACTACTGGATCTTCGTCATCGATGTCGCGGGCGGTGACGACATCCCGCGCAAACGTGGCCCGGGGGTGTTGAGCTGCGATCTGCTCGTGGTCAACAAATATGACCTGGCGCCCTATGTGGGTGTCGATCTGCCGCGCATGCGCCGTGAGTCCGATGAGGCGCGCAATGGCAGACCGGTACTGTTCACCAACTGCGCCACTGGCGAAGGCGTCGACGCAGTCGTCGAAGCCATCAGCCGCGCCGTGTTGTTCGACCGCCCATGAACGCGCCTCAGGAGCTGTTTCGCCCCCTCACCGAATGTGTTCAGCCACAGGCGCGAATCACCTTCAGCCAGAGCCCGGCTGGCGCCAGTTACATCTCGACGCAACAAGTGGGCTATCCGTTTCATCTGGGACGCACACTGAAACTGCCCGACGACCCGCAGGGGATGGCTGCGGTATATCTACAGTCCTGCTCGGGTGGGATCTTCGCTGGGGAAAACCTGCACATCGAGCTGCGCGCACGGAAGGACACACAGGTGCATGTCAGCACCGGGGCTGCAACTGTCGCCCACAGCATGATCGAGCAATCGGCCCGGCAGTCGGTGAGCCTGATCGCCGAATGCGGCGCCTTGCTGGAGTACTTGCCGATGGCGACGATCCTGTTCCCTCAGGCAAAACTGCACAGCCGTGTGAAGGTGATCCTGCACCCTGGCGCCAGGGTCATGCTCTGCGATGCGTTCTGTTTGCATGCACCGCAGGGCAATGACGGCGTGTTCGACGCTTACCGCGCCGATCTGGAGGTGCGCAGCCCTGACGGTCGGCTGCTGGCAGGAGATCGCCTGGCCCTTGGCGGGCAAGACATGCGCCGGCAACTGCCCGGCGTCAATGATCGCATGCAAGCGCTGGCGACCTTCATGCTGGTGGGACAGAAGCTGCCAATCGATGAGCTCAAGCAGCTATTGCGAGAAGCCCTGTCTTCGCTGCCGGACAGCTATCTGGGCGTCAGCGCGCTGCCCAACGACTGCGGCGTGAGCGTGCGGGTCATGACGGTCGATGCGGTGGCTTTGCGGGTTGCGCTGCACAGCGCATGGGCGTGCCTTCGCGAGCACCTTACCGGGATCAAGCCGCGTGTCAGACGGAAATAGAGGGGCTCGCCGCCAGCCAGCCGGACTGCCACAAGGAATTGGGTTCACCAAGCAACATGATCGTGCCCACGCTCCGCGTGGGTATGCATCCTGTGACGCTCCGCGTCACCTGAAGCGGACGCAGAGCGTCCAAGGCGGCATTCCCACGCAGAGCGTGGGAACGATCACGGTCCGTGGCGCATCGACGCCTCGGCGTAGGCGAGTCCATCCAATTACAGGATCAGGTTTACAACATCACGACCCTGGACAACCATGGCGCATTCATCATCCATTCAAGAGGCTATCAACGGCGGTCCAGCCACACGGTTTGGGCATTACAGAACTCGCGAATGCCGAAGTGCGACAGTTCACGGCCGAAACCGCTTTTCTTCACACCACCGATAGGCACACGGGCGTCGGAGGCGGTGTAACCGTTGATGAACACGCCACCGGTTTCCAGCTGCGCGGCGATGTCGCGGGCCTTCTCTACGTTGGCGGTCCAGACGCTGCCTGCCAGACCGAACTCGCTGTCGTTGGCCAGTTCTACTGCGTGGTCGGCATCACGGGCGACGATGATCGACGCCACCGGGCCAAACAACTCTTCTTTGAACGAGGTCATGTTCGGCGTCACGTTCGACAGGATGGTCGGTGCGTAGTAGTTGCCCTCACCTGCCAGTTTTTCACCGCCGAACAGCAGGGTCGCACCTTCGTTCACGGTCTTCTGCACTTGCCCATCGAGCTCATCGCGCAGGTCGTAGCGAGCCATCGGCCCAATGTAATTTTCTTCCACCAGCGGATCGCCGATTTTCAACGCTTTGACTGCCGCGACGAACTTCTCGGTGAACGCAGGCAACACGCTTTCTTCGACGATGATGCGCTTGGCCGCCACGCAGATCTGCCCGCTGTTCTGGTAACGGCCCACCATGGCAGCCTTCGCGGCTTCGTCCAGATCGGCATCGGCCAGCACGATGAAGGGGTCGGAGCCGCCCAGCTCCAATACGCATTTCTTCAGCGCAGCACCGGCCTGCGCGGCAATCGCGGAACCGGCGCGGACGCTGCCAGTGACGGCCACGGCGGCGATGCGCGGGTCGGCAATGGCTGCAGACACCCCTTCGTTGGTGACGTTGATCACCTCGAACACACCTTCCGGCAGACCGGCTTCAACCCAGGCGTCGCGTAGCAGATAGGCACAGCCCATGACGTTCGGCGCGTGTTTGAGCACGTAGGAATTGCCCGCGAGAATCATCGGGATCGCGCCGCGCATGACTTGCCAGATCGGGAAGTTCCACGGCATGACCGTCAGGATCGGGCCCAGCGGCAAATAGTCGATGTAGGCCTTGTCGTTCTCGACCGGGGTCTTTTCCGGTGCCAGCATGGCTGGACCGTTTTCGGCATACCACTCGCAGGTCACTGCGCACTTCTCGATCTCGCCGCGGGCCTGAGCGATCGGCTTGCCCATTTCAGCGGTGATCATCTGGGCCATGGCTTCGGCGTTGTTGCGCAGGGCCTTGGCCATTTTGCGCAACTGCTCGGCGCGCACGCTCACGGGTTGTTTACGCCACGCCTTGAAGCCGGTCGTGGTGCGGGCCAGCACCTGTTCGAGCTCGGCAGGCGTTTCGAAGGGGTACCGGGCAAAGACCTCGCCGGTGGCAGGGTTCAGCGAGATGGCGTGCGACGGGGATGCGTGTTTCGACATGACGGAAAGCCTCCTGTAGGGGTGACCTTCACCGCTGGGCACATGGCCGTTGATGAAGTCTTGAGAGCACGATAGGCTCTCGCTGAAATTTCCGATAATGAATAATTATCAACAATACATTCTCTATAAGAGAAAGATCGCGAGAGCACCATGGACCTGACCCAACTCGAGCTGTTCAAGGCCGTCGCCGAAGAAGGCAGCATCACCGCCGCCGCCCAGCGTCTGCACCGCGTGCCTTCCAACCTGACCACGCGGATCAAGCAACTGGAGCAGGAACTGGGCGTCGATCTGTTCATTCGCGAGAAGCTGCGCTTGCGTCTTTCGGCCACCGGCTGGACCTTTCTCGACTACACCCGGCGCATTCTGGAACTGGTCGAAGAAGCCAGGCAGGCGACGTCGGGGTCGGAGCCGCAAGGGGTGTTTTCACTGGGCTCGATGGAAAGCACCGCTGCCGTGCGCATTCCTTCCCTGCTGGCGGATTTTCACCAGCAATATCCAAAAGTCGAACTGGATTTCACCACCGGACCTTCCGGCGACATGATTGACGGGGTGCTCTCGGGTCGCCTCAGCGCGGCCTTCGTCGACGGGCCATTGCGCCATGCGGAACTGGAAGGCATCGAACTGTTCGAGGAAGAGATGCTGCTGATCACTGCCGCCAGCCACGAACCGGTGAACCGCGCACGGGATGTCAGCAGCAAGACGGTTTACGCGTTTCGCCAGAACTGCTCGTACCGACGGCATTTCGAGGCCTGGTTCAAGGCGGACATGGCAACGCCGGGCAAGATTTTCGAAATGGAGTCCTACCACGGCATGCTTGCCTGCGTGACGGCGGGCGCAGGCGTGGCGATGGTGCCGCGCAGCATGCTGGAGAGCATGCCCGGCAGCCGCAACGTCAACGCCTACCCGTTGAGCGAAGAGTTTCGCTACCTGAACATCTGGCTGACCTGGCGCCGCGGCGTGCGCTCGCCTGCACTGAATGCGTTCATCGATCGGGTACAAACGGCCGTGGGGCGTGAACTGACGCCGGAAGTGGCTTGAATCAAGCCGCGCCTGCGGTGTAACGCAACCAGACCGCGCCGCCTTCCTGCACTTGCGCCGAGGACAGGGTCAGGTGCGCGGGTTGCTTCCAGGCATTCGGCGCCACTTCGAACGACGCCGGATGCGCTCCCCGGCCATCTACCAGTGGCAGGATCAGCACGCTGACTTCGTCCACCAGCCCGGCATTGACGAACGAGCCACTGACATGGGGCCCGCCTTCGACGATCAGGCGCTTGCAGCCCAGCTCCGAGGCGAGAATGTCGACCACCTTGTGCAGGTCGATGTCGCGCTCGCCGGCAAAAATGTACGAGACCTCGATGGACTGCAGGTAAGCCAGATAGTCATCGCTCACCGCTTCGGTCAGCACCTCGACCACATGCGAATCCAGTGCCTGGTTGTTCTTCCAGCCCACCTTGCCATGAGGGTCGATCGAGACCGCATACGCCTTGGCATCGCGGTCGGCAAAATGATGGGTGCGAGGGATGGCTGACTTGGCCAGCCCCGTCGGATAACCCTCATCATGGGCAATCTCCTGCATCGTCACCCGCCCGCAGATCCACGCATCGAACTCGAACGTCTGCGCCAGTTTCTCGTACAGGTCGCCTGCGGCTTTTTTGAAGGGTCGGTCCCAGCCGTCGGTGAGGGCGTGGCCATCGAGAGACGACATCATGTGGCAGATGACATAGGGCTTCATGGCGAAATCCATTGGTGATTGATCGATGTAAAACCGACCTTGATGCCAAGGCGATAGTTCAGCGAGAGGCGATCACTTTCCTTGGAGGCGCCAGGTAGCGCCTTTTCAGCCCTCGCGTCGCACCGCCACGCACTTGATCTCCACCAGCAGCCCCGGATGCGCGAGCTCGCTGACGCCAATGCAGGTCCAGGCACAGGTGCCCTTGGGAAACAGACGATTCTTCACTTCACGAAACACCGCCATGTGCCGGGACATCCCTACGTGATAGGTGGTCATGTCGACGATATCTTCAAAGCCGCAACCACCGGCCTCCAGCACGCTGCGAAGGTTTTCCCAGGCCGCGATGAATTGCTCCTCGGGATCTTCGATGACCTGCAGGTCGGTGGTTCTGCCCACCTGCCCGGCGCAGTACAGCGTCTGGCCGACCTTGACGGCAGGCGCATACCCGGCGCGATCGACGATTGTTTGCATGGCGTGTGGAACGATAATGTTGCGGTCAGTCACGGGTGGTCTCCGGTTATAAATAAACCGAATCTACCAGCTTCACTTTCTGCGGGAATAAAAAAACGCTGCATTGAATGCAGCGTTTCTGTGTGCAGCTATCGACATAACTCACTACCGAATCAATCAACCGTTTTGACGGCCGTAACCCATGGTGGTGTATTCCAGGCTGTGCGAAACACCCGAGCCGTCGATGTACACCATTGTCGACTTGACCAGACCATCAACTTTCTCAGGGTCCTGAGCGGTGGTTACGCTGGTGACCTTGGCAACGTCGATGCCCTTGTGACGATTGTATTGCTCGACCTGAGTCAGCGGTTGCGCGCCGGTTTGAGTGTCGGCAAGCACGTTGGCCGAAGCGAAAGCAGCAAATACCGAAAGTGCAGCGAAGGCTAAAGTTTTCATTTTTTCAATCTCCAGAATCGTCGTTTAAGTAGTCAGTAAGCAAAGCGTGTATTCGTTTGCTTCTGGAACCGATTCTGGGCGATTGTTCTCGAGAGGGTAAATATTTAGCGTCGATAGGACACATCAGCGGCATCGATAACTGAACATTGTTTCATTATGGGTAATAGAGTCTTGTCTTGATTGATTGCAAACGTGGAAGCCGCCCGCACTACCCCTTGATGAATGTCCGCCACTGCCTTCGCACTTGCGCGGGGCGGACACGTCTTTGAGGCCACGGAAATCCGGGCAAAAAAAACGGCCATCGCGCAGTGACACGCAATGGCCGCCTTCGGGGTGGTTATCGAGTGAGGCGGTCGTAATCCACTTCACCAGCGACTTCACGGAAGTTCATGTGGTTCAGCTCTTTCGCGCCGATGCGCGAAGCGCCGGTCTTGTCGGAGCCATCGGAAGCCAGGCCGCGTTCAGGCTGGCCATTGGCGGCGACCGAGTTGGCACCCACGTGATCAGCGCCGTCAGCGGCGACACGATTGGCGCCCACGCGATCAGCACCGTCAGCGGCTACACGGTTTGCGCCCACACGATCAGCACCGTCAGCGGCTACACGGTTTGCGCCCACACGATCAGCACCATCAGCGGCTACACGATTGGCACCTACACGATCAGCACCGTCAGCGGCTACACGATTGGCACCTACACGATCAGCACCGTCAGCGGCTACACGATTGGCGCCCACGCGATCCGCGCCGTCAGCGGCTACACGGTTGGCGCCCACGCGATCCGCACCGTCAGCGGCTACACGGTTGGCGCCCACTCGATCAGCACCGTCAGCGGCTACACGATTGGCACCCACACGATCCGCACCATCAGCAGCTACACGATTGGCGCCAACGCGGTCTGCGCCATCGGCAGCAACACGATTCGCACCCACGCGATCCGCACCATCGGCTGCAACACGGTTCGCACCCACGCGATCCGCCCCATCAGCTGCAACACGGTTCGCACCCACGCGATCCGCACCATCCGCCGCAACACGATTTGCGCCGACGCGATCTGCGCCATCGGCTGCTACAGCGTTAGCGCCGACATGATCCGCACCATCGGCTGCAACTCGATTTGCGCCCACGCGATCTGCGCCATCCGCCGCTACACGATTGGCACCCACGCGATCAGCACCATCGGCAGCCAGCTTGTTGGCGCCCACATGGTCAGATCCATCGGCGGCGGTCGCATTGGCGCCGACATGATCGGCACCATCAGAAGCCGTGGCATTGGCGCCGACATGGTCAGCGCCGTCCGATGCCGTCCGGTTCGGCCCGACCTTTTCCGAGCCGTATTCGGCAACCGTCTTGTCCTCATTCACATCAGAGGCCGCGTACGCGGCGGACACACCCAAGGCCAGTACGGAAACCGTCAGGCCCCAAATCAATTGTCTCTTCATAACCGATTGCTCCAAGTGTCATGTCGGTCGATGCGAGCAAGATGCTCTTACGGTTGCCTGCCTCGACAATAAATAAGTCACTCTTTAAACAAAGAACGACGGTTATTCCTGATCTGCACGTTTGCGTGAACACAGACAGCGAGTGTGTTGAGCCGAGCCGTTACGGGATAACGCCAACACGCGCATCTGTTCAGGGTAGTCCCAACCTGGGGTTTGCGCCCGTCTGCACGGGACGATCCGCCAAATGGCGATTCATTTCACCATTGACCGATTCGATTCAACACGATGCCATTAGTTCGCCAGAGTTGAATAAAAGCATGATCAGGCAAGTTTGCCCAATCACACCTAAGTATAAAGTTTCTATCCCTTATTCGAAGGCAAGTCACCGTCATAACTGAACGATGCGCACCAACAAAGTGCAACTCAAATTAAGCGAGTTGGAACGCCGTCGTGAAAGCCCGCATAACTCATTGATTCAATGACAATCCATCTTGAAACGACAAAGCGGCGTTGCCCGAAAGCGCCGCCGCCGTTGATTGTCGCGTTGCGAATAGAGCGCCCGACGCGCAGCACCGATGTGGTCAGGCCGGGAGTGGGCCCTGACCGCTTTCAATGATTTTCGCGAAGTTCATGACGTTATCCACGTACTTCGGATCCCCCACACCACCGGCATCGGACAGGTTGCCGCTGACCTTGTCAGGGCCTGAGTTATAGGCACGCAATGCCGAGCCCCAATCGCCGAAGGCCTTCTGCTGATCGCGCATGTACAGGGCGCCCGCCATGATGTTGTCGTGGGCGTTGTTCACATCGGCGTTGCCGAGCAGGTCGGGGTTTTCTTTCTTCAGGCCCGCGAAGGTGTCCGCATTGACCTGCATCAGCCCGGCATCGGTCTTGCCATTGACGTTGGTGGTGTCCTGCCCCAACTGGCCGCGGGATTCGGCCCAGATCTGCCCGGCCAGAATGCTGGGAGGCACGCCGGTCGCTTTTGAGGCGTCCATGATGTCGGCGCGGTAGGGTTCCAGCTGCTTGGGCAGATGCAGATCGCCGGAACCGGTGAGCGAGGTGTCTCCTGTGACCGAGTGGGCGGCATTGCTCGCTGGCGCACCGACACCGCCACCCTCGCCTACGGAACCGCCACCGCCCTGGCCGCCACCGCCGGCAGCCTCGGCGCCGCCACCGCCTCCTGCGCCACCACTGTTCTGCGCCGCCAGGTTATTGGTGTTCGGTTGATTCGGGTTGTTCTGCATGAGCATCTGCATCAGTTCCATCAGCAGGCTCATGATCTGCTGAACCATGCTCATCTGGTTATTGTTGCCTGACGCAGGGTCCGCCGCATTGACCTGAGGGTCCTGGCTGTTGGGTGGCGCGAAGTTGACTTGCGATTGTATGGGGTTGTTGAACAGCAGCGTGCCCGGATCAATGGCCTGATTGCCGCCACCACCGCCCAAGGCGTTGTGCTGCCCATGTTTGCCGCTCAGGGACGAGAAATCCGTGGGCATGGCGTTGGGGTCCTGCATCGGGCGAAGTGACGAAACACCGATACTCATGGTCGTTTACCTCTTTCTGGTCAGGGGGAGTTTCAAAGACTCTGGGGTCAATGCGCCTTGGGAATGCCGAACTGGTCCAGCACCGGATCGACGTTGTGATCGAACGCTTTCTGCGCCTTGTGTTTCTTCACCGCTTCGATGATGGCCGAGATGCCGAAACCCAGACTCATAGCGGCGTCGGCGATCCAGCCCACTACCGGAATCGAGGCACCGATCGCTGCGCCCGCCGCCATGCCTGCCGCTTCGCCGACGACCATCCCCGCGACCCGACCTCCGACTTTGGCCGCGACTTCACCCAGGCCCGCACGGCCAGCAGACTTGGCCACTGCGTCATAGCCGTCCTTGGCGGCTGAAAGCCCCGATCTGGTGTCGTCGTAAATGGTTTTGGCGGTGTCAGCCTTGCTTTTGTGGGGCTGGTCTTTGGCGGCACCGCCTTCGCTGCGGCTGCGCACGTAGGCGTCCTGAATCCGCCCCTGCAAGTCAGGCCGGTTACCGAGAATCTGGTCGGCGGTGGGGACGTTGGCGTTGTCGCCCAACAAGTCTCTCTGCATCTGCAACTGCGCTGACAAGCCACCGATGGCGTTGCTGTAATCGGGGTTGGGTTGGTCTTTCTTGACAGCTTTGTCTGCGCTGGCCATATCGGTCTGCAGGGCCTGGCCGCTGTTGACCTTCTGCATCTGTTCATTGACCGCTTTTTGCAGCTGCGGCGTGCTGCCGACCAGGGCGCGGGACTGTTGCGGGATCTGCTTGTCGAGAAACGCCTGAACGTCAGGATCGGCCTGTAGCTGGGCAATGTTCTCGGCCAGTGCGTCCTCGGTTTTCTCGGTCTTGCGCAGGTCATGCCCGGCAACAACGCTCTGCTGGGTCTGCTGCAACTTGACCATGACGGCGGCTTTCTGCTCGCCGCTGTAGGCCGATGGATCGTCGAAAACATCCTTGCCGAGCTTGCTGATGTCAGTGTTGGCGACGGAATTGAGGGTGGCCGCGTCGCTCAACACACTGGCGAATTCGCCACCATTGGTCGGCGCCTGCTTCTTGATCCAGTCGCTGATGTTGCTGGCACTGAACAGCTTGTCCGGGCTGTGAGCGGCGAGCGACCGGCCCTCCAGACCACCCTGATCGATCTGCGTGAGAAACCCCGGCTGCGACCAGGTTTTCGCCGACTGCTTGAGCGCGCCGGCGAGGCCTGGGTTGTCGTTCTGGATCGCCTTGAGGCCATCGGCGCTGGTCAGGCCATCGACTTTGGTTTCGCCTTCGGTGGCCAGGGCGTGCTTCGGGTCGGCGGCTTTGGTCAGCGGTTCGTTAGCCCGCATCAACGCGGCACTGCGCACCATTTCCAGTGACTGCGGATCGGCATCGGGATGATCTTTCTGGTAATTGGCGACGTCTTTGTCAGCGCTGTCGGCGGCCTTTTGCATGTTCTTGGCGAAGGCCTTGAGGTCGCCGTCGGTGATCTTGCCGTCTGCCTTGCCACCATGTTTGCCGGTATCGACTGCGGTTTTCAGCGCCGGATTGGCGTTGATGAAGTCCATGGCCTTGGCGGCATCAGGGCCTTTTTCAGCCGCCATGCGCGCGGCGGCAATGGGCCGGTTGAGCTCTTTGGCCGCCTGTTCGCGCTGATCCGGTGGCAAGTTCGCAACCATCGGCGCCCAGCGCTCCAGCTCCTTGGGCGTGGAGTATTTAGAGTCGTCGAGAAAGCTCGCGTCGGTGGCTTTGGGCTGATCGGCCGGTTTGGCCGTGCCAGTGGCCGTAGCTGTATTGACGTCACTGACGGCGGTGGCTTTGCTGGCGGGCGCTGAGCCTTGAGCCGGTAGCGATTGATTGGCGGGCGTACTTACCCCGGGTGGGGTCTGCGCATTGCCCTTGAACAGTTGGATCAGCAGCGACAGCAGCTGCTTTTCCGTCGACTCGACACCGGTTTGAGGCTGCGCAGCGGCACCGAATTGCACATTGGCACTGGACGCCCCTGGCTGGGCGACCATCGTCTTCGCAGAGTCGAGCGCTGATCGATCGTGCGGCGATTGCCTGATCGAATCGCCATGATCGGGTTGAGGCGCGATGCCGCTGAGCGGGCTGTTCGAAATACGCATGAGGGTCGCCATCCGGGAATGAAGGATGGCAACTGTGTGGTCGGAAACGGCAGTCGGTTCCGGCAAATGTTTGGTTTTGTTTCGTTGTTATGAGGCCCCCGGACCGCGAGTCCTAGTAGCAGTCCGGCTTGCCGGCAGGGGCGGTTTCATTGGCGCTTGCGCGGGAAAGCCGGGCTGCTACAGCGACGGATCTGCCAGCGGTTTCAACTGATGATCACCTGAAAACCCTGCGCCAGAGCCCTCCCACGCCCCATCAATCTGGTTGATGACCACCATAAAGCCGATTGTCTTCAGGTTTTTTGGGCCTCGCGTAACATCGCCACATCACTTACCGCCCCACTGCTCACCTGAAGGACTACCGACCATGACTTTCCATCTGATCAACGCCGCCGTTCTCTGCGCCGCTACCATCTTCCTGGTCAACCGCGCCTTCGCACTGTACGACCTGGTCAACGCAGCGACCGTTTCCGAGCACATCTGAAACGGCCGCGCCGCCCCGGTTGTGCCCGGCAAACGCTGAGGCCGGCTTCAGGCGAACGGATCCATCTGCCGCTTCAATTGCTCCCTTGCCCGAGACAAACGCGAACGCACCGTGCCGATCGGCACCCCCAGCGACGTCGCCGTCTCCTGATAGTTGCCGTCCATTTCCAGTGACACCTCGATCACCTGCTGCATGTTCGACGGCAGTGTGCCGATGGCCTTGACCACGCGCACCAGTTGCCGGTGGCCGTCTACCTGGTGGCCGATGTCGCCCTGGCTTTCGAGTTCGGTGTGGGTGTGGTCCTCCCAGCTTTCCTGATAAGGCTGGCGATACATCTTGCGAAAGTGATTACGGATCAGGTTAAGCGCGATCCCGCATAGCCATGTCTGTGGTTTGCTCGCGTTCTGGAATTTGTGCTCGCTGCGCAGCGCCTCAAGAAAGGTGCATTGCAGGATGTCATCGACATCGTCCGGATTCATCACCCTCTTCTGAATGAAACCACGAATCATCTTCACCTGATCGCTGGTCAACTGCCGAATACCAGGCGCCGGCTGACGACGGGTTGGGGAATCAATGTCGAGTATCGCTAGGCTTGAAAACATCAGGGCTCTTCCTTGTTTGAAGTGTGTTAGCCCTATAGCGATATGCATGCCACCCGGTAAAACTTCTCAACTTGCTGATTTATATAGATAAATATTTTTAACAGAGATATCACTGTGCAAAATCTTGCGCGAAGGCACTGATTCTCAGACGGTTTTTGGCACAGATTCGTCGAATGCCGGGTTGATGGAACCGGACACCCCGCACGACCACTCAGAGCGCATGACCACGCTCAGAACCGTCCTATGAAAATCACCGCCCCAGCTGCTCCTCAAGCGCTGCACAGCCCTGCGCCTGCACCCGCGAGCAATAACGCAGCGCCGGTCACGCCTTTGCGCAGCAACACGGCCAACGCGGGCGGAACCTCGCCCCAGCAGGTCTCGCGGCTCGCCGCCGCCCTGGTGCAGCAAAGCCGTGGTTTGAGCCAGCGCGAACTGATCGCCGGCAGCAACGCGCTGCAATCGCGAGCGGTGAAACTCGGCGAACTGTATTCACTGTTGATGGGCACCCAGGACACTGGTTTGGACGACGCCGCGCGCAACATGCGCAAGCAATTGCAGAAACAGCGGGCCGCCAGCCTGGCGCAGATACTGAGTTTTGCCGATGGTGATCCGGCAAAGGCCCATGTGGTGTTGCAGGCCGCGAGAAAGCAGGCGCAGGCCGATGGCGCCACCGGCGAGCATGTGCTGCTGACCCAACAGCTGAAGCTGCTGCGGCGCAAGTACGGCAAACGTGCTCGCGCAGGCAGCAACAGCGCCAAGGGGTTCGCCAGATCCGGGGGCGACAGCAAGCGGCGTGGCGCGGTGCGCAACCTGTATGGCGTCGCGGTTTGCGGTCAACAGAACATCACCGGGCTGATCGATGCGCTGCTCAGCGAGCAGGAGGAAGCCGGCGGCTTCGAACTCGATCTGCGGGACATGCGCAGCGCCATCGCCGACGATTTTTCGGCCCTCACCCCTTCTACCTCGGCGCAACAGTTGCGCACCTTGATGCACGGCCTGAACACCGCGCGTCACGTCGCAACCCTGCTGCAAGGCTGCGAGCATCTGTTGGGCCGCATGCGCAACAAGAACCCCGGCCTGCAAGTCGATCCCGCCGCCTTTCTCAAGCACCTGCTGGCGCTCTCGGGCAAAGGCATGAGCCTTAACGAAACCCTGCAACTGACCCAACACATCGGCGGCCCGCAACTCAGGCATCAGTTGGCATTCCTCAATGGCCTGCGGCCGATGCTGCAACAGCTGCCGGTTCTGCTCTGGCGCGACATGAAAAGCCGGCAGAACGCACTGGGCAATCTGCTCATTCTCATGGCCGAACTGACTCGGCAGGAACAGAACCAGCTCCAGGGGGGCCTCGCCTGATGGATCGTGTCATCAACCTGCTCAACCAGCTCGCGCTCGCGGCCATGCGTCGTTCCGAAATCGTCGGCGCATTCGTGGTCATCGCCATCGTATTCATGATGATCACGCCGTTGCCCACCGGCCTGGTGGACGTGCTGATCGCGATCAACATCTGCATCTCGTGCCTGCTGATCATGCTCGCCATGCATTTACCAAGGCCGCTGGCGTTCTCGACCTTCCCGGCGGTGCTGCTGCTGACCACCATGTTCCGGCTGGCGCTGTCGATTTCCACCACCCGCCTGATCCTGCTCAATCAGGACGCCGGGCACATCGTCGAGGCGTTCGGTCAATTCGTGGTCGGCGGCAACCTGGCGGTGGGCATGGTGATTTTCCTGATCCTCACGGTGGTCAACTTTCTGGTGATCACCAAGGGTTCAGAGCGGGTTGCCGAAGTCGGTGCGCGCTTCACCCTGGATGCGATGCCCGGCAAACAGATGTCCATTGACAGCGACTTGCGCGCCAACCTGATCAGTGTGTTCGAAGCCCGCAGGCGGCGTTCCGAACTGGGCAAGGAAAGCCAGCTGTTCGGCGCCATGGACGGCGCGATGAAGTTCGTCAACGGCGACGCCATCGCCAGCCTGATCATCGTCGCCATCAACATGATCGGCGGCATCGCCATCGGCGTGGTGCAGCACAACATGAGCGCGGGCGACGCGTTACAGGTCTACACCGTGCTGACCATCGGCGACGGCCTGATCGCGCAGATTCCGGCGCTGCTGATCTCGGTCACCTGCGGCATGATCATCACCCGCGTGCCTGATGAAGACCGCGCCGAAGCCAACATCGGACGCCAGATCGCCGAGCAGATCACCAGCCAGCCCAAAGCCTGGATCATCGCCGCTGTGGCGATGCTCGGGTTCGCCGCCCTGCCCGGCATGCCGACGGCGGTGTTCATCGTCATTGCGATCATTTGTGGCTGCGGCGGGCTGTTGCAGTTGCAACGGGCAAAACCCAAGGCCGAACAGGCCCAGGCGGCCGCCGTCGCGCCCGAGATGAATGGCCGCGAAGACCTGCGCACCTTCTCCCCCAGCCGCCAGTTCGTGCTGCAGTTTCACCCCAGCCAGAACCCGGCGCAGATCGAAGCGCTGGTCAGCGAGATTCGCCAGCGGCGCAATCGGCTGGTGGTGCAGTACGGTCTGACGCTGCCCTCGTTCATCATCGAGCAGGCCGAGCACCTGCCCCCGGACGAATTCCGCTTTTCGGTCTACGAGGTGCCATTGCTCAAGGCAACTTTCACCCAAAGCCATGTCGCGGTGGACGCCCGCGCGCTCGACGCATCGCCCGACAGCGCGGTCTACGGCAGCACCGAGCGTCAGGAGGGCCAGTGGGCATGGCTGCCGGCGGACGCCCCTGAACTGCTGGACCAGCATGTCGAGCGGGTCGATGCCATGACGTTGATCATCGAGCGCATGGAGCGCGCGTTGCAGTCCTGTGGCCCGCAGTTCATCGGGCTGCAAGAGACCAAGGCGATCCTCGGCTGGCTGGAAAGCGAACAACCGGAGCTCGCGCAGGAGATGCAGCGGGTCCTGCCATTGGCGCGGTTCTCGGCGGTCTTGCAGCGCCTGGCCTCCGAATGCGTGCCGCTGCGGGCGATCCGGGTGATCGCCGAAACCCTGATCGAGCACGGCCAGCACGAACGGGAAGTGACGGTGCTTGCCGACTATGTGCGCATCGCCCTGAAGTCGCAGATCTACCACCAGTATCGCGGCGCCGAGGGCTTGCTGGTCTGGGTGCTGACTCCGGAAAGCGAAGGCATCCTGCGCGACGCGCTGCGTCAGACCCAGACCGAAACCTTCTTTGCCCTGAGCAACGAAACCAGCCAGTTGCTGGTGCAACAGCTGCACATCGCCTTCCCGTTGCGCGCGGCCGAACAGGCCGTGTTGCTGGTGGCGCAAGATTTGCGCAGCCCGCTGCGGACCCTGCTGCAGGAGGAGTTTTATCACGTGCCGGTGCTGTCGTTCGCTGAAATCAGCAACGCGGCGCAGGTCAAGGTGTTGGGCCGGTTCGAGCTGGAAGACGACCTCGAAGAGGCATTCGAGGATGAGCACGATCAAGGCCTCGACGCGCTGGACAACGAGGACGCGGCTTGAGTACCTGGAGAATCGCGCATGTTTGAATTACGGGTATTGACCGGCCTGCATCAGGGCGCGGCGTTGCCACTGGTGGGCGAGCAATGGTCGATCGGTTCGGATGCCGAACAGGACCTGGCCCTGCGCGATCCCGGTGTCGAACAGCTGCATTGCCGGCTGCGACGTCAGGGCGACGGCTGGGCGTTGAACGCCGCCGACGGCAGCATCTGTGACGAGGAAGGTCATCGCCATGCAACTGCCGAACTGACGCCCAACAGGGCGTTCGTGCTCGGTTCGGTGTGGCTCTGCGTTTCCCCCGCCGAAGACGCCTGGCCGTCGGTTCCGGCGCTGATCCCGCCCCCTGCACCCGAGCCGCAACCGGAGCCTGCGGTCAGCGCGCCGCCGCTGGAGAAAATCGAATCGCGCTCACGCATTCTCAACCGCACCACCGGGATCGTGATCGGCGTGTTGCTGGGGATCGCCGGCAGCGCCTGGAGCCTGACCCGCAGTGCCGGTGTTGCGCCTGAGTCCGTGCCCGTCAGCGCTGTAGCTCAAAGGCCGATCCCGCCTGCAAGCAAGCCCGGATCCGCAGCCGAGCCTACGCACAAACGCATTCAACTGGCCGACCTCGAAGACACCAGACGTCAGCTCAACACCATGCTCAGCGACCGCCTTCTCAGCGAGGTCAATGTGCAGCAAACCCCCGAGGGCCTGGCACTGAGCGGCAACCTCAAGGCCGAGTCGCGGGTGGTGTATCAACGCATGCTGCAACGCTTCAAGGATCGCTACCAGTCGCCTGTCGCGTTGATCGACAACGTCAGCACCTCCAGCAACGGTCTGCCGTTCACCATCGTGCAAATCATGTCTGGGCCCCACGCGCATCTAGTCACCGCCGACGGCCACCGGTTGTATATCGGTGACGAGCTGGAAGGCCTGCGCCTGACCCGCATCGACGACAAAAGCATTCAGTTCGATGGCGATCGGCATTACGAGGTGAACTGGTGAACGCCGCCCTCGACCAATGGCAAGCCGCACATGCCAGGCGCTTGAGTTCCTTCTCTGCGGTGCAGGTGAGCGGCCGGGTCAGCGCCGTCAGCGGGATTCTGCTGGAGTGCCAGATTCCGGCGGCGAAAGTCGGGGACCTGTGCGAAGTGAGCAAAGCCGATGGCAGCACCATGCTGGCTGAGATCGTCGGTTTTACCCGCGATTGCACCCTGCTCAGCGCCCTCGGCACGCCGGACGGGATTCAGGTGGGCGCGCCTATCCGTCCTCTCGGCATGGCCCATCGCATCGGGGTCGATGACAGCCTGTTGGGCAGCGTGCTCGATGGCTTTGGCCGGCCGTTGCTGGAAGATTCCCAGGGTGCGTTTGCCGGGCCGGGTGATCGGCGCGTGACGCTGCCGGTGATCGCCGATGCGCTGCCGCCGACGCAACGCCCACGGATCACCCACGCCCTGCCCACCGGTGTGCGCGCCATCGACAGCGCGATTCTGTTGGGCGAAGGCCAGCGGGTCGGGCTGTTTGCCGGTGCCGGTTGTGGCAAGACCACGCTGATGGCCGAACTTGCGCGCAACATGGCGTGCGACGTGATCGTCTTCGGTCTGATCGGCGAGCGCGGTCGTGAACTGCGCGAGTTTCTCGATCACGAACTGGACGCCACTCTGCGCAGTCGCTCGGTGCTGGTCTGCGCGACATCCGACCGTTCCAGCATGGAACGGGCCCGGGCGGCGTTCACCGCCACGGCGATTGCCGAGGCCTATCGCGAGCGCGGCATGAAGGTGCTGCTGTTGCTGGACTCACTGACCCGGTTCGCCAGGGCCCAGCGGGAAATCGGCATTGCTGCGGGCGAACCCCTCGGGCGCGGCGGTCTGCCGCCTTCGGTATACACCTTGCTGCCGCGCCTGGTGGAACGCGCCGGGATGAGCGAGCGCGGCTCGATCACGGCGCTGTATACGGTGCTGATCGAGCAGGACTCGATGAACGATCCGGTGGCCGATGAAGTGCGTTCGTTGCTCGACGGTCACATCGTGCTGTCGCGCAAACTCGCCGAGCGCGGGCATTACCCGGCCATCGACGTGCAAGCCAGCATCAGCCGGATCCTCAGCAACGTCACCGGCCGCGAGCACCAGCAGGCCAACAACCGTTTACGACGGCTGATGGCGGCCTACCGGCAAGTGGAGATGCTCCTGCGCCTTGGCGAATACCAGCCCGGTGGCGACCCTGTGACCGATTGCGCGGTGCGACTCAACGAGCCGATCAACGCCTTCTTGCGTCAGGACTTGCGCGAACCGGTGCGGCTGCAGGACACCCTCGATGCGCTGATGCAACTGACTTCGCAGTTGCCGGAGTGATGCGATGAAAACCTCGCATGAACTTCCATTACGCCCGGACGCCACCGTGTCTTCTGGCAAGCGCAGATCCATTGTGGGAGAGAGGTTGCTCGCGAGAGCGGGCCGTCTGGCGTTGCAGGTGCTGACTGTGCCGGCGCTTTCGCGAGCAAGCTCTCTCCCACGGCTATTGGAGCATCAACAAAAATGGGGGAGACACGGCGTTGGACGAAGACCTTGAAATCGACCCGCAGCGTCAGGCGCTGGAACAGGTGATCGGTGTACTCACGCCCTTGCGTCAGCACCGCCAGGCCAGCGCCGAGCGGGCTCAACGTCGCGCGCAACAGGCGCTGGAGCAGATGCAGACCCAGCTGCAACACACCCGCGAATCCCTGACCCACGAGCGCGATAACCAGCGCCAGAGACGTCAGGGCTTGAGCGATACGCACCTGAACAAGCCAATGTCGCTCAACGACCTGGAGCGCTGGCATGAAAAGGAGAACCGCATGCTCGATCGCCTGGCTTACATCCGTCAGGACTTGCAGCAACAGCGATTGGGCATCGATCAGCAGTACGCATCCCTTGAGCAGGCCAGGGAAGCAGTCAAGGCCTCGCAACGCGCAGTGGAAAAACTGGCCTGTCTGGCCGAAGCCCTCGATGAACAAGGTTGAATCGCCATGAACAGTCCAATCAAAGCCCCGACTCATCCACGCCCTCAGGTCCAACCCCGTCCCGCACCGAGTGAGCCGGCTGCCACAGCCGACAATCGCCCCGCCCTGGGCAATCTGCGCCGCGGTGAATCGGATCGCTTGCGCTCTGCCTGGAACCAACCGGCTGCGCAAGAAGCCCTGAACGCTGACGGCCTGTTTTTCTCGCAATTGCTGGTGCTGCCGGTGGGCGAAAAAACCGATCAATCGGGGTATTCGGGCAGCGGATTCAGCCTGTTGCCACCCAGCGATGGAGTACCGACGCAGTTAATCGATGAACTGGCCCAGCGCCTGCCGGATCAGCCCGACGGCCCGTTCAGCGTCACGTTGCTGATGCCCAACCTGGGCAAGATTCAGGTCAACGCCAACAAGCGCGACAACCAATGGACCGTCGAACTGGGTTTTGCCCGCAGAGGCCTGCTCAAACGTCTGCAACCTCATCAACACGCCTGTGAAAGCGCCCTCGCCGATGCGTTGGGACAGGACGTCGATCTGTCCTTTCGTGAGGACGATCGGGCATGAACGCTCTGTCTCTGCGTAAGGTCAACGCACGCGAAGCGCTGCTCAGCCGTCGACTGGGCGCGGGCGTGCGCCTGAGGTTCAACGCTCATGGGTTCGACGGCGAATTGAATCTGCGACCCTTGCAGGGCGATGCAACGGCCGACTATCCGCTGAGCTGGTTCGCCAGCGCTGTCGGCGTCATTGGCTTGAGCGACGCCGAAGCCCTGCTCAATCTGCTGGGCGAACTCCCGGTCACCCTCGCCGGAGAAACTCAACCCTGGTACTGGCAGGCGATCAATCAACGCTTGAGTGCGCCCATCGCGGAACTGCTTTGCCCCCTCGAACCACACAGCGATATCACTGCACTGCCTGCTGCCGTGACAACGCTGCTGATTCAGGTTCAATTGGGCGATCAGTCGTTCACAGGCCTGATCCGTGGCGAGCCTGAGACGCTATTGCGCTTGCTCGATGGCGTCCTCTGGGATGCCCATCGGCAAACGCTCGACGACCACTGGCCGCTGAGCCATCCGCTCGAACTCGGGGAGCTGTCGTTGACCCAGGCGCAACTGGCTTCGCTGCAACCGGGCGATGTGTTACTGCCGCCGCTCTGTCACTTCGACAGCGACGGCAGCGGCCGCCTGCATCTGGCGGGACGGCAATGGGCAGTGCGAACCGACCGCCACGAACGGCAGCTGTATGTGCGGTTCAGCCACGAGGAAATTCTGGAACATGGCCAATGAAGCGCTGTACGACGAAGCACTGGACATCGCGTCTGACAATGAATACGACGAGACGTCTGACGGCTACGAGGATGAACAACCGCACATTCATGCCGGGCCGGATTGGCAGGAACCTGCGGGCGAACACCCTGAGGCTGAAGAGCCGCTGAACCTCGACCCGCTCGATCAGCTGCCGATGGCCCTCACCCTGCGTTGCGGCAGCCTGAATCTGACCCTTGGTGATTTGCGCCGAATCGCCGCCGGAAGCGTGCTCGAAGTCAGCGGCGTGACGCCGGGCTACGCCACCCTTTGCCATGGCGACCGCGTGGTGGCCGAAGGTGAACTGGTGGACGTCGAAGGCCGACTGGGGCTGCAGATCATCCGGATGGCGACGCCGGCATGATCATGGACGGGATGAACCCGGTACTGCTGGCGCTGGTTCTCGGCGCCTTGTCGCTGATTCCGTTTCTGCTGATCGTCTGCACGGCCTTTCTCAAGATCGCCATGACCCTGCTGATCACCCGCAATGCCATCGGGGTGCAGCAAGTGCCACCGAACATGGCGATGTACGGCATCGCGCTGGCCGCGACCATGTTCGTCATGGCGCCGGTCGCCCATGAAATCCAGCAACGGGTTCACGACCATCCGCTGGAAATGGGCAGCACCGACAAGTTGCAGGCCAGTGCCAACACGGTGATCGAACCGCTGCAACGCTTCATGACCCGCAATACCGATCCGGACGTGATCGCCCATCTGCTCGACAACACGCAACGCATGTGGCCCAAGGACATGGCCGATCAAGCCAGCAAAAGCGACCTGCTGCTCGCGGTTCCGGCCTTCGTGCTCTCCGAATTGCAGGCGGGGTTTCAGATCGGCTTTCTGATCTACATCCCGTTCATCGTCATCGACCTGATCGTCTCCAATCTGCTGCTGGCGCTGGGCATGCAGATGGTCTCGCCGATGACCATTTCCCTGCCGCTCAAGCTGTTGCTGTTCGTCCTGGTGCAAGGCTGGACGCGACTGCTGGACAGCCTGTTCTACTCCTACATGTGAGGCGGTCATGGAAGCGTTGGCGTTGTTCAAGCAAGGCATGTTTCTGGTGGTCATTCTCACTGCGCCGCCACTGGGTGTCGCGGTGCTGGTCGGGGTCATCACCTCGCTGGTGCAGGCCTTGATGCAGATCCAGGACCAGACCCTGCCCTTCGGCATCAAGCTGGCCGCCGTCGGGCTGACCCTGGCCATGACCGGGCGCTGGATCGGGGTCGAGCTGATCCAGTTCATCAACATGGCCTTCGACCTGATTGCCCGTTCCGGAGGCGCGCACTAGGTGCCGTTCGACGCTCAGGGGCTGTTCGAACTGATGCTCGGCATGGGCCTGGCAGCGGCGCGATTGCTGCCGTGCATGATTCTGGTCCCGGCCTTCTGCTTCAAATACCTCAAGGGCCCGCTGCGTTATGCGGTGGTGCTGGTGGTGTCGATGGTCCCGGCGCCAGCGATCAGCCGGGCGCTGTCGTCCTTCGAGGATGACTGGTTTTCCATCGGCGCATTGCTGCTCAAGGAAGCGGTATTGGGGACGTTGCTCGGCCTGTTGCTGTACGCGCCCTTCTGGATGTTCGCCTCGGTCGGCGCACTGCTCGACAGCCAGCGCGGCGCATTGAGCGGCGGCCAGCTCAACCCCGCGCTGGGCCCGGATGCAACGCCGCTGGGCGAGCTGTTTCAGGAAACCCTGATCATGCTGGTGATCCTGTCCGGCGGGCTGTCGTTGATCACCCAGGTGATCTGGGACAGTTATCAGGTCTGGCCACCTACCGCCTGGCTGCCGGGCATGACCGTCGACGGGCTGAATGTGTTTCTCGAACAGCTGAATCAGACCCTGCAACACATGATGCTCTATGCCGCGCCGTTCATTGGTCTGCTGCTGTTGATCGAAGCCGCGCTGGCGATCATCGGCCTGTACGCCCAACAACTGAACGTATCGATTCTCGCCATGCCGGCCAAGAGCATGGCCGGCATCGCGTTTCTGCTGATTTACCTGCCGACCCTGCTGGAACTGGGCAACGGGCAGATTCTGCAACTGGCTGACCTCAGGCATCTGCTGACGCAACTGGTGGCGGTGCCGTGAGCGAAAAAACCGAAGAGGCCACGCCCAAACAGCTGCGCGACGCGCGCGAAAAAGGCCAGGTGGGACAGAGTCAGGACCTGAGCAAATTGCTGGTGTTGCTGGTGGTCAGCGAGATCACGCTGAGCCTGGCCGATGAAAGCGTCGCGCGCTTGCAGCACCTGATGTCGCTGTCGTTTCAAGGCATTGGCAAGCCGTACATGCACACCCTGGAGCAAGTGGCAAGCGAGGGCGTGACGGTGCTGATCGGCTTCATTCTCAGCAGCGTTGGCATGGCGATGCTGATGCGCCTGGTCGGCAGCTGGATGCAGATCGGTTTCCTGTTCGCGCCCAAGGCCTTGAAGATCGACATCAACAAGCTCAACCCCTTCGCCCACGCCAAGCAGATGTTCTCAGCGCAGAGCCTGACCAGCCTGTTGCTCAGCGTGCTCAAGGCCGTGGCGATCGCAGCGACATTGTATGCGGTGGTCAAGCCGTCACTGGGGGCGCTGATCCTGTTGTCGAACACGGACCTGACCACCTACTGGCACTCGTTGCTGCAACTGTTTCGGCACATTCTGCGCGCGACCCTGGGCCTGTTGCTGGTGATCGGTATCGTCGACTTTGGACTGCAGAAGTACTTTCACGCCAAGAAACTGCGCATGAGCCATGAAGACATCAAAAAGGAATACAAGCAGTCCGAGGGCGACCCTCACGTCAAAGGCCATCGCCGGCAACTGGCCCACGAGCTGTTGAACCAGGCCCCGACCGCACCGCCCAAGCCGGTGGAGGAGGCCGACATGCTGGTGGTCAATCCCACCCACTTTGCCGTGGCGCTGTACTACCGACCAGGACAGACGCCGTTGCCGCTGATCCACTGCAAAGGCGAAGACGACGACGCGCTGGCGCTGATCGCTCGCGCTAAGAAGGCCGGGATTCCGGTGGTGCAAAGCATCTGGTTGGCGCGCACGCTGTACAAGGTCAGACCCGGCAAACACATCCCCCGCCCGACCTTGCTGGCGGTGGCGCATATTTATCAGGTGGTGCGGCAACTGGAAGACGTGACCGATGAGGTGATTCGGATCGAGGAGGATTAGCCTTTGCATGGCCACCGCGTTCTGACGTGGGAGCTGATCGGGCACGCAAACCCTGTAGCAGTCCACCTCACGGCATCGGGCGGGTTTCCTGGGACATGAATTCGGTGATCCGTGAACGCAACCAGCGCTCGGCCGGGTCGTTGTCGTGGACCCCGCTCCAGACCATCGACAGTTCCGCAGGCTCGATCGGGAATGGCGGATCTTCGGCACGCAGCGCGCAGCCTTCAACCAACGCGCAGGCCGCGTAATCCGGGACGGTGGCGATCAGTTCGGTCCCCGCCAACAGCGCACGCAAGCCGCTGAACTGGGGCACTGCGACCACCACCCTTCTCGCTCGTCCGACCTTGGCCAGGTCGATGTCGATGTTGCCGCTCAGATCGCCCGAGAACGAGACCATGGTATGCGGGCGCTCGCAGTAGTCGTCCAGGGTCAGCGTGCCGGGGCGTTTATCGCCGCGCAGCACCTTGCAGCCGATATCGCGCAGCTTCTTGCGCTTGGCGTTGGCCGGCAGATCGGTGGTGTAGCTGATGCCGACCGAGATCTCCCCCGACGCCAGCAATGCCGGCATCAGCAGATAATTGGCCCGGCGCACCACGACGATGATCCCCGGTGCTTCTTCGCGCAGTCGATTGAGCAGCGGTGGGAACAGGCCGAACTCGGCATCGTCCGACAGGCCGAGGCGGAATACGTCGCAACTGGTGGCGGGGTCGAACTCCTTGGCCCGGCTCACCGCCCCGGAGATGGTGTCCAGCGCCGGTTGCAGCTCCCTGAGAATATCCAGGGCGCGGGCAGTCGGCTCCATCGCCCGGCCGTTGCGCAGCAGCAGCGGATCGTCGAACAGGTCACGCAGGCGCGCCAGCGCGGCACTGATCGCAGGCTGGCCCATGAACAGCTTCTCGGCCACGCGGGTCAGGTTTCGTTCGAACATCAGCGATTCGAAGATCACCAGCAGGTTCATGTCGACGCGGCGCAAGTCGTTGCGATTCATTGAGCGATTCCGGGTTGGGCGTGGAAATACAGATTTTGGCCAAAAGCTTCCCAGATATACACATCTGACGCACATCTGAATTGAACGAATGTGCTGTCTGCGCGGCGATTGGCTTTTCCGACGCCAGAGCACTCTCGGACTAAAAAGCGCACAGCACATCAATCGTCGCGGGCGCGCGCCTGTCAGATTGGCTGTCTGAATCCGTACTCTTTAGAAGGCCGTCTGATGGCAAGCCGATTGTCCCTGCTGACCCTGGCGTTACTCGCCTGCTCTTCCGACCTGATGGCGGCCACCGAGGACGGTGAGCATGGTTTTCTCGCTGACACCACGCTGAACGTGCTGGCGCGCAACTTCTTCCTGCAAAACGACTACCGCACCGGCCACCCTGACCAGAGTTATCGCCAGGAATGGGCACAGGGGTTCATCGCCAACCTGCAATCGGGGTTCACTCAGGGCACGCTGGGCGTCGGCGTCGATGCTCACGGTTTCTATGGGCTCAAGCTCGACAGCGGACGCGGCCGCGCCGGCACCGGTCTGTTGCCGCTGGACAGCGAAGGTCGGGCCGCCGATGACTACTCCGACGCGGGTGGCGCGCTGAAACTGCGGCTGTCGAAGACCACGCTGAAGATCGGCGAGATGGAAGTGGAAACGCCGGTGCTGGACACCGGCGACAAGCGCCTGCAACCGGAATACGCCACCGGCCTGTTTCTCGACAGCCGCGAGATCGAGGGGCTGAAACTGGTCGCCGGGCATTTCAGCGCATTCAAGAACGAAAACGCCTCGACCTCACATGGCGATTTCGACGGTTACGGCGCCAGCACCCGAGGCCGTGCGATGAGCCTGGCCGGCGTCGAGACCACCGGCAGTGCGCCGGTTGGGGGCTCGGTCTATGCCTCGCAGCTCACCGACACCTGGCGCCAGTACTACGGCAACCTGCATTACCTCGATGTGCTCTCGGACGACAGCTCGCTGCTGCTGGACAGCAACCTCTATCGCACGCTGGATCAGGGCAGCGAACGCGCCGGGGCCATCGACAACACCGCCTACAGCCTGTCGGCCAAGTACAGCCTTGGCGTCCAGGCCTTCACGCTGGCCTGGCAGAAGATCGATGGCGACACGCCGTTCGACTTTGTCGGTGGCGACTCGATCTATCTGGCCAACTCGATCAAGTACGCCGATTTCAATGGCGCTCACGAACAGTCCTGGCAGCTGCGTTACGACCTGGATGCCAGTGCGTTCGGCGTCCCGGGCCTGCATTTCATGACCCGCTATGTGCGCGGCAGCCAGATCGACGGCACCCATGCGCCACAGGGCGCGGTGTACCAGCCGTTCGATGACGAAACAGGCAGCTTTCAGCCGATTCAGGGCAAGGGCGGGCGACACTGGGAGCGCGATATCGATCTCAAATACGTGGTGCAGTCAGGCCCCGCCAAGGACCTGTCGCTGAACGTGTCGCACGTCTCCCATCGCGGCAACGATGCTCAGGGCGGCGACGATATCGACCGGCTGTATGTTGTGGTGCAGTACCCGCTGGATCTACTCAAGTAAGCGCCGCCGATAACCGCCCGGCTCGTTGGGCTGGCACACAATCCTGCACGAGGGAGCTTGCTCGCGAAGGCTTGGGATCAGACGCTGAAAATTGGCCGGATGTATCGGCCTCTTCGCGAGCAAGCTCCCTCCCACATGGGGTCGCGGTGATATTGACTAATGTGGTCGACGTCTCAGTCAGGCGATACGAAGGTGCCTGGTAAGCCGAGGTCCATCGTGGGAGGGAGCTTGCTCGCGAAGGCTG